>Ga0115561_1000741_pt1 | contig 23892 bp, 25 predicted proteins | sample COGITO_mtgs_1105_4_FD_87201 | JGI IMG/M metagenome (GOLD analysis project Ga0115561, IMG submission 87201) | Pelagic marine microbial communities from North Sea - COGITO_mtgs_110512 | ecosystem: Environmental > Aquatic > Marine > Epipelagic | place: Germany:Helgoland, sampling site Kabeltonne...
ATTTTCGCAATATTTGTGAGCTGTGCCATACTTTTCCAGTTGTAAAAAAATGATATAGATACTTTAATCAAGTCAGTTTGCCTAAGTGTTAAAGCATAAGCACTTATTTATGATGATTAATTTGCGTAATAGCCATACGTGATATTTAATGTAAGTTGTAAGAGTCCGCTGTAAGTGACGGAAGCCAATAGGGAAAATACTGTGCTAGGCAGTTTATTTGGAAAAAAAAGATCCAGCCCATTGTTAGGAGTAGACATCAGTTCTACTTCCGTTAAGGTGCTTGAGATCAGCAAGAGCGGTGACAAGTACAAGGTCGAGAGCTACGCCGTAGCCTCCTTACCCCCCAATGCAGTTGTTGAAAAGAATATTGCTGAATTGGAAGGTGTGGCTGAGTCGATCCGAAAAGCTTGTGATCGATCAAAAACCAAGCTGAAAACAGCGGCTGTTGCTGTTGCTGGATCAGCGGTTATTACCAAGCTCATCGATATGCCCGCCGGCCTCAACGATGACAATATGGAATCGCAAATTTCTCTGGAAGCGGATCAATATATTCCGTATCCACTGGATGAGGTGGCAATAGACTTTGAAGTGCAGGGTGAATCAGACCGTCCGGAACAGGTCGAGGTTCTTCTTGCTGCCTGTCGTCGAGAAAATGTCGATTTGCGCGTCGACGCTTTGGAGATGGCCGAGCTCTCAACAAGAGTGGTCGATGTTGAGGCATATGCAATTGAGCGATCGTTTGAGATGATGAGGCCCTATCTGGATTGCGACGATGACGGGGCTATAGCCATTGTCGATATCGGTGCCACCATGACCACTCTCAGTGTTCTGGTCGATGGTAAGACGGCTTACACGCGAGAACAGCTATTTGGAGGGCGGCAACTAACCGAGGAGATCCAGCGACGTTACGGTTTGTCGCTGGATGAAGCGGGACTGGCCAAGAAACAAGGTGGCTTGCCGGATGATTACGAACCGGAAGTACTAGACCACTTCACGGATGCGGTCGTGCAACAAGTAACCCGTTCATTACAATTCTTCTTTTCATCCAGTCAATATAACGATGTTGATCATATTATGTTGGCGGGTGGAGTTGCCTCGATGACTGGTCTTGCCGAGGTGGTTCAGGACAGACTGGGTACCCCAACATCATTAGCGAATCCTTTCACCGATATGTCTGTTGCGTCTAGAGTTGATGCTACGGCGTTGAGTAATGATGCCCCTGCATTGTTAATCGCCTGCGGTCTGGCGTTAAGGAGCTTTGACTAATGGCTACCATTAACTTATTACCTTGGCGGGAAGAGCGCCGTCAGGAACAAAAGCAATCGTTTCTAGTTGCTCTTGGCGTGGTTGCCGGTGTTTCGTTACTGGTGGTGGTGCTAATGCACACGTTGGTCAGTGCTTCCATTGAGGGTCAAAAAGGCCGTAATGGATATTTGAAAAAGCAAATTACTGAATTGAACCAACAGGTCAAAGAAATTAGAGAACTGGAAGATAAAAAGAATGATCTGCTGGAGCGAATGAAGGTCATTCAGGATCTGCAGGGCAATAGGCCTGTTATCGTGCGCGTATTCGATGAGATGGTTCGCACGCTTCCGGATGGTGTTTTCTACATGAGCTTGGTGAGAACAAAAGATGAGATTAAGTTGCAGGGAATTGCAGAGTCAAATCAGAGAGTATCGAGTCTGATGCGGAAGGTGGACAAGTCGGACTGGTTTGCATCGCCAAACTTAACGGCTGTAAAAGAAAAGCTCGAATATGGGGAGCAGGCGAGTGAGTTCAATATGTTATTCAGTATCAGCACGCCAGCAGCTAATGATGGCGAGGAGGAATAACGGATGGCTTTTAGCGACGCACTACAGGAACTAAAAGAATTTGACGTCAATGAGCTCAACGCAGACAACATTGGCTCGTGGCCAATTGCCATTAAAGTTATCGTTTGGGTGATCGTCTTTGTTGCTGTTTTGGTGGCCGGCTATATGTACGATGTTTCAGGCCTGCAGAAGAATTTGGTACAGGAGCAAAAGAAAGAGCTGGACTTGAGGTCCGAGTTTGAAAGGAAGGCCTACCAAGCGGCTAACTTGAATGCCTATCGAACCCAAATGGTGCAGATGGAAGAGTCTTTCGGTGCCCTTGTCAGTCAGTTACCTAGCGATACCGAGGTGCCTGGATTATTGGAAGATATTACCAATAAAGGACTGTCCAGCGGACTTGATATCAACAGTATTACGCTGAGTAATGAGATTGTTCAGGAATTTTATGTGGAGAAACCGTTTCAAATAGTGGTGCGTGGTAACTACCATGATATCGCTACTTTTGTCAGCGGTATTGCCAGCCTTCCTCGCATCGTAACGCTGCATGATTTCGAAATCCTACAAAGTGATGACGCAACGCTAAACATGAAAATTACTGCGAAAACTTATCGCTACAAAGACTTGGAGGAAAATGATGCCTAAATTTTCCCTCTTGGGACCTCTGCTACTTGGGCTGCTATTAACCGCGTGCACCAGTGATAACTACCAAGACCTAGACGAGTTTATGGCTGAGAAAAAAGCCAGACCTGTCGGCGTTATAAAGCCGATTCCTGTTTTTAAAGCCTACAAAGCATTTAATTACAGTGCCGCCGGTATGCGTGGGCCCTTTGATCAGCCGGTGGACGTTGGCGAAATTACACGTATGCAATTGAATAGCAACGTGAAACCGAATAGCAACAGAACGAAAGAATATCTTGAACAGTTCAGTCTAGATTCCTTGTCAATGGTCGGAACGCTGGAGCAGGGTGGTCAGTTCTGGGCGCTATTGCAAGATGGTGATGGCGGTGTCCATAGAATTCAGACAGGCAATTACGTTGGCCGCAATCATGGCAAAATTGTTGAAGCCGGTGAAAGTTATTTGTCGGTGATTGAAATAGTACCAAACGGCGTCGATGGTTGGGTAGAAAGACCTAAAACGATCAAGATACAAACATTAGAAGATTAGTGACAGCGGAGAGTTCCATGGAAATTGCATATAGACAACAGGGATCTATAAAAGGAGGGGTGAATATCAGGCCTCTTCAAATATTGAGGACTCTGTTTGTCGTATTGTGCGCATTAACAGGTAGCGTCACTTTTGCTGCTGATGCTAACTTAACGGACGTTCAGTTTAGTTCCCAGCCAGGGGGTCGCTTCGAAGTTCGAATGGATTTTGATAATACTCCCCCTGAGCCTAAGGGCTACAACATCGAGAAGCCCGCTAGAATTGCTATCGATCTAGCCGGTGTTGCGAGCCAGCTAGGCCAAAAGAAATTTCCTCTTTCTTATGGCAACGCCACTAGTGCCGTTATTCTTGAGGCGGGTGGTCGCACCAGAATGATTCTTAACCTTGTGGAATTAGCGCCTTATGAAACGCGCATTGAGGGTAACAGCTTATATGTTGAAGTTGGTGATTCAGGGGTTCGAGATTATTTGAAGCCCACCAAAGAAAACCCTGCGCTGGTTGGCGCGACCCAGAGTGCCGCGGTGACTGGAGGCAACGAAATCGTCGATGTCGACTTTCAGCGTGGTGAAATGGGTGAAGGTCGTCTGGTTGTTAACTTAGCGAGCCCTAAAGTGGGTATTAATGTATTTGTAGAAGGCGAAACAATTAAGGTTGATTTTTCTGGGGTAAGCTTGCCCGAGCGTTTACAGCGTCGTTATGATGTTAGTGATTTTGCAACACCCGTGCAGTCAGTCGAAGCACATCCCATTGATGGCGGCGCTTTGTTTTCATTGGAGGCGAGCGGTGATTATGATTATCTCGCTTATCAGACTGACAGCGAGTATGTCGTTAGTGTAAAACCGCTAACGAACGAAGAAGTCGAACTTAAGAAAAAAGACTTTGCTTACGTAGGTGAGAAACTGTCGCTCAATTTTCAGGATATTGAAGTTCGAGCAGTTTTGCAGTTGATTGCTGACTTTACCAGCTTGAACTTGGTGGCTAGTGATACGGTTTCTGGACGTATAACACTGCGTTTACAGAATGTTCCTTGGGATCAGGCTTTGGATCTTGTACTAAAAACGAAAGGTCTCGACAAGCGTCAAAATGGCAATGTCTTGATGGTCGCACCGGCATCAGAAATTGCTGAGCGAGAACGATTGGAAATAGAAAACAATAAGCAGATTGAAGAATTGTCGCCATTACAGACTGAGCATATCCGTATTCGATATGCCGAAGCCGGTGAAATGTTCAATTTATTTGATACCAATAGTGGCGACGGGGGCGATAGAGCGTCGTCAAGTATGTTGTCAGCTCGCGGTAGTGTCATCGTTGATGAACGAACTAACTCTCTGCTCGTGACCGAAACTGCTCAAAAACTTCAAGAATTGAGGCGCGTGATTCGGTTGCTTGATGTTCCAGTAAGACAGGTGCTTGTAGAGGCCCGAATTGTCATTGCCAATTCCAGCTTCGATGAGGAGCTGGGGGTGAAGTGGGGTGCTGCGGGCGTTAACCAGATTAATGGCGACAACCAGCTGTTCTTTGGCGGTAATACAGAATCCATAGAGGCCAGCCGAAACTCAGTTGCAGATGCGATGATAAACATAGCGCAGGGCAACGCGATCACGGAAGCGATATTGGCACCTGATGCGCTCAATGTGGATTTGGGCGTTGCTAATCCGACGGGCAGCGTAGCCGTAGGATTTGTTAGTAGCGATGTTATATTACAAATGGAGTTAAATGCCCTAGAGTCTCAGGGTCGCGGCGAAATTGTATCGCAGCCTAAGGTCATCACCGGTGACAAACAGGAAGCTATTATCAAGTCTGGTTCCGAGGTTCCGTACCAGGAGTCCTCGGCAAACGGCGAAACGACTATTTCCTTTAAAGAAGCCGTATTAAAACTTCAGGTCACGCCAAGTATTACCCCGGATGATCGTATTATTATGAAACTGGAGATTAATCAGGATTCGATCGGTACGTTGGTTCCATCCGGGAATGGGGGAGTTGTTCCCACGATTGATACAACCGAGCTAACAACACAAGTTCTGGTAGGCAATGGAGAGACGGTGGTGTTAGGTGGTGTATTTCGGACTGTTGACGTTGAATCTGAATCCAAAGTTCCAGTTTTGGGTGATATCCCTTACCTCGGTCGTCTGTTCACTAATACGACCGTGACTCAAGAAAAAACAGAGACGTTGATTTTTATCACGCCAAGGATTCTGGCTGACACTTTGATCGATTAAACTTCTAGTAGTAATTCATGAAATCATCTTCAAATGTTTTTCTCGTCGGCCCCATGGGGGCCGGGAAATCGACTATCGGACGGCTGCTGGCAGCCGAACTTCGTCTTGACTTCAACGATACGGATAAAGCGATCGAAGATCGCAGCGGTGTCGATATTCCATGGATTTTTGACATGGAAGGTGAAGAAGGCTTTCGAGATCGAGAGGCGGCGGTCTTGGACGAATTAAGTCAACTTGATAAAGTACTACTTGCAACTGGCGGCGGTATCATCCAAAAATCGGAAAATCGTCGCGTGCTTTCAAGTCGTGGTAGGGTCGTTTACCTAATGACCTCAATCGACGAACAAGTTCGGCGTACTGCGAGAGATAAAAAGCGGCCTCTATTGAACAGCGATGATCCTCGTAAAGTGTTGACAGATTTAATGGAATCAAGACATCCACTGTATGATGAAATCGCCGATTACATTATTGACACGGATGGTCGTAGTCCAAAATCCGTTGCGCAGGAATTAGCGAAAACGTTAACATCCTGAATCCTTCTATTATTCCTTATCTTGCTTGCCCTGCTGTGTTATAAAGGAGATAGTACGTAGGCTTTTTTTTAGTACGTCTACTCTAATAGTGATTGTCGTTTTTCATGAGTCAACATTATTCAGGTAACAATATGCGTTCGCTTTTTTGTGAATTACTCGTAGTTCCTAATCTTTTTCTAGCAGTTTAAATTTATTATGCAAACACTCAATGTCGATCTGGGCGATCGCAGTTATCCTATTTATATTGGCGAAGATTTACTGTCGCAAGCTGAATTGCTTCGTCAGCATATTCACGGTCACCAGGTGCTCGTTATCAGCAATGAAACGGTAGCGCCAATTTATCTCGAATCGATAAGACGATCACTGGGTGATTTGCACTATTCTGAATTGATTTTGCCGGACGGTGAACAATACAAATCGCTCGAAGTCCTCGGAAAAATTTACGATCGCTTACTGGAAGAAAATCACAACCGTACAACAACACTGGTCGCTTTAGGTGGAGGCGTTGTCGGGGATATGACGGGTTTTGCCGCTGCCAGTTATCAGCGTGGTGTTAATTTCATTCAGATTCCGACTACCTTGCTTTCGCAGGTAGATTCCTCTGTTGGTGGTAAAACAGGGGTTAATCATCCGCTCGGAAAAAACATGATAGGCGCTTTTCACCAGCCTCAATGTGTTATCGCAGACACCCAAACTTTGTCGACATTGCCGCCTCGTGAATTATCAGCCGGAGTGGCTGAAGTGATTAAATATGGGTTGATATCGGATGCTTCTTTTTATCGCTGGTTGAAGGGCAATGTCGATGGTCTGCTGGCCTGTGATGGGGACGTTCTCAGTGAGGTAATTCGCCGTTCCTGTGAAAATAAGGCACATGTAGTTGCCAGTGATGAGCGCGAGGCAGGTGTTCGTGCGATATTGAATTTTGGCCACACCTTTGGGCATGCCATCGAAACTGCTCAAGGTTATGGAGCCTGGCTTCATGGAGAAGCGGTAGCCGCCGGTATGATGCTGGCCACAGATTTATCGTCGCGTTTGGGTTGGTTGACAGTGGGTGATGTTAATGATGTGCGGCAATTATTACAGCAGTCAAGGTTGCCGGTCCAACCGCCAACGATGAGCTGCGATCAATTTTTGTCGTTAATGGCGCGAGATAAAAAAGTCTTGGATGGGAACTTGCGTTTAGTATTGCTTAAGAGTGTCGGCGAGGCGATTGTCACAAGTGATGTCACAACGCAGCAGATAAAAGCCACACTGATGGCTGCGGGCGTTCAGTCTTGATCATATCGTCGTATCTAGCGGTGCCAAATAGCAAGCTGTTGATGGCTTGTTTGTTGATAGTCTTCGTTCACCAAGGTTAGGAGCAGTCCATGGCGGAAGTATCTAGCGAGTATGGCGTTGATCACTATGTGCAGCGCTTGGACTTGGGCGATGATCCGTTTAATGGCAACAGTGACAGTGATTATTTTTATACCGGCGCTGCGCGAGGCCAGACGTTAGATCAGCTGGTTCATTTTGTTCGATTTGGTGAACAAATCGTCGTGTTATTAGGTGCTTCTGGCAGCGGTACGTCAAGCTTACTTAACCAGTCATTGGTAGTGCTGGAAGATTTGATGGACTGTTGTTATATCAATGGCAGCGATGAAATCCAGCCCGATCAAATCATGGCATCACTGAATGAGCAGCTGCAGCTGTGTTTATCTGAGCCGATCGAGAGCGTTGGATTTTTAGAGGCCATAAAGTTGTTCTCCTTAGTTGATGGCGAGCCGGAACCCTTTTTGCTGACGATTGACCAAGCTCACTATCTCTCGTTTGAAAGTTTTGAATTATTGCGAGAGTTAGTGGCAGCGAGCGGAAATACTGCCAAGCTGTTGCTGGTGGGCGAATATCAGGTTGAACAATTAGCAAAGCTAGCATCTTTTGGTTCAGGACAATTAAAAATTTTGGAGTTGCAGGCCCTCTCCAACAGTGAGACAGAAGAGTACTTACTCGGTAAATTGCAGTCAGTAGGATATGCCGGCGATATGCCATTAAATAGTGACCAACTTGCTGTTTTGTATGAGCAAGCGGGCGGTAATCTGGCAGAAATTAATCAATTAGCGCCCGTATTGTTGGCCGCGCAAGACGAGCATAATGTCAGCCGCAAGCGCTATGAGATTCCTCGAGTCCATGGTGTTGCTATAGCTTTACTTGCCGCAGTATTGCTGCTGTTCTGGGCCTTTCAGCGGTCAGACGAAAATCAAAGCGGAAGCGGGCCAGCGACGGTATCGATCCCACTTGATCTGAGTAATTCTCAGCTACATAGGAATGATAGCACTGCTACAGGTGAGTCTATGGCAGAAGGGTCTTCGAATTCTGCCTCAGGCATTGCTAATAGGGTAACGGTGACGACCGATACGGCGGCCGTCGCATCAGCTTCCGGAGGTATCGATCGCAGTTCGCCTGCAGTTGTAGAGAGAGAGGCGTCAACGAAAGCTGCCTCAGTTGCATTGCCGAAAGCTGCAGTAGAAAAAAAGTGGGTAAAGTCCCAGAGTGAATTAGCCCCAAATGTCGCTGCCGATGAGGTAATGTCCCAGAAGCCACAAAAAAGTGCCGTAGTCGAAAAGCCAGTCAGCCGGCCAGCAAAGGTCGCCCAGCAAGTGACTCCTGTACCGGTGCCGAGTGGTATGTCCCCACGCGAACAGCGGATTTTAAACCTCCCGGTCAACGCCTATATGTTGCAGTTAATGGGTGCGCTGGATGAGTCAAGAACTCGTGGCGTGGTAAAACAATACATAGGGCGTTTACCCGTAACCTATATCGAAACTCGACGAAAAGACAAACCCTGGTTTGTTGCTGTCGCAGGCCCTTATGACACGAGAGCGGCGGCACTAGCGGCTATTAAAGAATTGCCGCCGCAACTGCAAAAGGAACGTCCTTGGCCAAGAAGCATTGCCACTTTACAACAGGAAATCCGAAATAGCAGAAGGTAGTTCAGCGGTTTTTTGGGTTTGAATGCCATTAATTTTTTCGATATTTGTTCCATCCGGGCCTTCCGTGTAAAATACCTCCCCGTTTTCTTACATCATAAACTGTTGTTCAGTACTCATCGTATCTTCTTGATATTGAATTAGGCTATCAGCAAGAATTATTAAATTAGTATTATTATGACTTTAAAGAATGATCGTTTTTTACGTGCCCTGCTAAAGCAGCCTGTGGATGTAACACCCGTTTGGATGATGCGCCAAGCGGGGCGGTATTTACCAGAGTATCGAGCTAGTCGCGCTAAAGCGGGTGATTTCATGTCTCTAATGATGAATCCGGAGTTTGCCTGTGAAGTGACTATGCAGCCATTGGATCGCTATCCTTTGGATGCGGCGATATTGTTTTCTGATATTCTGACTATTCCTGATGCGATGGGCCTTGGTCTCTATTTCGAGACTGGAGAAGGACCGCGGTTTAGAAAGACAATTCGGACTGCTGCTGACGTTGAGGCCCTAGCTATACCGGACCCGCATAAAGATTTAGGGTACGTGATGGATGCTGTCAGTACTATTCATAAAGAGCTAAACGGTCGTGTGCCGCTGATTGGTTTCTCGGGAAGTCCTTGGACACTAGCAACCTATATGGTGGAAGGTGGTTCGTCTAAGGACCACAGAATCGTTAAAGCATTAGCGTTTAACGAGCCGCAAACAATGCACGGTTTATTAGATAAGTTGGCTCAAAGCGTCACTTCATACTTGAACGGGCAAATCATGGCTGGAGCTGAAGCCGTACAAATCTTCGACACATGGGGTGGGGCTTTAAGTCATGCGGCTTATCGCGAATTTTCCCTATCGTATATGCAAAAAATCGTTGATGGTTTAATCCGTGAACACAATGGTCAGGTTATTCCGGTCATTCTGTTCACCAAAAACGGCGGCCAATGGTTACAAGCAATTGCTGACACAGGAGCAACCGCAATTGGTTTAGATTGGACCACTGATATCTCGTCAGCGCGCCGACAAGTAGGTGACAGAGTTGCCCTTCAGGGTAATATGGATCCAACCATGTTGTATGCGTCGCCTCAAAGAATTCGTGAAGAAGTGTCTTCGATACTAGAGGGATATGGAAACGGTAGCGGCCATGTGTTCAACCTAGGCCACGGAATCACTCCGGAAGTTAACCCTGAAAATGCACGGGTATTCATTGAATCAGTCCATGAATTGTCGGCAAAGTACCACCAGAATTAACGGTTTTAGATAATATTTTTAAGCTCAGCTTGGTGGGTAGTGGCTAAAAATCTCGGCGACAGCGTCATTCATCAATGAAGTAATTTCCTCTGCAGATTGATCACTGATCTTTATCGTATTACTGCCGCGCCATTTCAGCTTATTGTCGCCAACGCCAATCATATCGATAACAATACGTGTCTCGTTGATGATTGTGTCTCCTCCAATGGGTAAACTAAGTCCTACCCCTATCGCTGAATTATTACCGCCGCTACCAAATCCAATACTGGCTCGTGAGTTGGGTTCCTGATTATAGGTCTCTGAGGAAATATTAAGCCGTATTAAAATATCAGCGGGGGCTTCTTTGGTCGCTCGATTCAGAAACAACGTGAATAACGCGTTGTCGACCGCGGTTTTGGTTCGTTCTAACATCAGCGGGTTAAGACTCAGGCTGTTGTCAGTTTGGCTATCAGTTTGGCTATCATTGTCCCAGTCGTAATAATGAAATGCAGAAAAGTTGGCATCGGTATCGTAATCAACCATGACATTGCTGCTTTGGCAGGCGGTTAGAAAAACCATAAAAACGGCGGCAGTACATAATCGGGTCAATATCAACGGTGTTTTCATGGCTATCACCTTAGGTTTCGCTGTTATGTGGCTAATAATCAATCGCTGTTGTCAGCATAATATAGGTTATTCCCTGCATTCTATCAATTGTCAAAGGATTAGAAGCCTTCGGGAAACTATTGAAAAAAGAGGTGGTGGCAGTTAGGCTGTAATTGCCCACAGAATGTTGGCCAGCTCTTGTCTAACCCGGGAGGGCAGCATGCATGTCTCACACTTCAAGTATGTTTATCGCACTGCTTTAGCGGTTGTAATGTTGTCAGTATCACAACTTGCCTTCGCCGGATCCAACCAATACAGCGGTGTGGCGACTCGTAGCAACTTATCGGTATGGCGCGTCAACCACCAGAATGGATCCGTGTCTTTGTGCAGTTTTGAAAGATACGCTGATCAACCTGATTGTTATCCGTGGAGTGCCAATGAGTCTATTGGCAAGTTTGACATTATTCGAGGTCACGATGTGCTTTCGACTTGGCGCATCAACGTGATGTCCGGTGAGGTATCCCTGTGTGAATACGACGAAATTACTGCCCCTCCGATATGTACCCCCTGGAGCAAAAGTCAGTGATTTTACAGTTTGTTTATGGCTGAGCTAAAAGCACCCTGATACTGTTGTATTTGTCTCAAACGACTATCTAAGCGCTTTTAAAATGTCGGTAAATCTTGGATTTCGTCGATATTCGAAAATAGCTTGTTGTTATTAAATGTTGTTTAATATCGGTCTCGCAACCCGATTTTTTGCCTAAGGATTATTTTGAATGAACATGGCTAGCCTGTTCCCCCTGTGCCTGATATTACTGTTAACTTCCTGCGCGACATCGCCTACCGGGCGTTCGCAAATGTTGTTAATGCCTGAGGGACAAATGGACCAAATGGGTGTGGCTGCGTTTGACGATCTGAAGACAACGGCAACACTGAATAGCGCTGCCACCACCAATCATTACGTGTCTTGTGTAGCGAATGCAATCACCTCAGCACTTCCAAGCAAAGATCGGCGCCAGTGGGAAGTCGTCGTTTTTGTTGATGATTCGGCAAATGCCTTTGCTTTGCCGGGTGGAAAGATCGGCGTCAATACTGGTTTGCTAACTATTGCCGTTGATCAGAATCAGCTAGCTGCGGTGATTGGGCACGAAGTAGGGCATGTATTGGCCCAACATGGTAATGAGCGGATGTCGATGGAGTTTGCAACGCAGACCGGCGCTCAACTCGCGGGGGCGGTACTGGCTAATACTCAGGAAAAGCCGCTGCTAATGGCAGCTATGGGTTTGGGTATTCACTACGGCTTGAAATTACCCTATAGCAGAACTCATGAGGCAGAGGCCGATATGATGGGGCTGGAATTAATGGCGCGGGGGGGCTTTAATCCAGAGGCGAGTATTCAGCTTTGGCGTAATATGGGTGTACAGCAGACGGAGTCGTCACCGCCTGAATTTCTATCAACACATCCAGCCCATGCCACGCGAATCGATGGTTTAGCCGCGAACATGAGTGATGCATTAACAACCTATCGGCAAGCACAGCAGCAAGGAAGACGGCCTGATTGCCGGAAGTAGTGATTCATTGTTGTAGGTCTACTAGCCCATATCACAGTTAATGCCGTGATTCATATCCAGTGCCGGTTGATCACTGCCTGGTTTGCCAATCACCTTTGCGGGTACGCCAGCAACGGTAGTATGAGCGGGCACATCTTGTAATACGACACTACCGGATCCCACTTTAGCGCCACTGCCAATGCGGATGTTACCAAGAATTTTGGCGCCGGCACTGATCAATACGCCGTCGCCCACTTTTGGATGACGGTCTCCGCCTTCTTTACCCGTGCCACCCAATGTTACCGAGTGCATGAGCGACACATTGTTGCCAACGGTTGCAGTTTCTCCGATCACCACACCCGTTGCATGATCGATCAGAATACCGTGTCCTATCTTCGCCGCGGGGTGAATGTCTACGCCAAATTCGGTAGAAATACAGTTCTGGAAAAATAAGGCTAAATCTTCCCGTCCCTGATTCCACAGCCAATGCGCAACACGGTAGGCCTGCAGCGCATGAAAGCCTTTAAAATAGAGAAAAGGCACAGAGTATAAGCTACAGGCAGAATCACGCTCTTTGACCGCGCGGATATCACAGCGAACGGCTTTGGCAATGGTTGAATCAGACGCCAGAGCATCCTCAATGACTTCCCGAACCAACAGTGCTGATACTGTCGGGCTGTCCAGTTTATTAGCCAGATGAAAGCTAAGGGCACGTTCCAGGGTCTTATGATTGAGGATGGTAGAGTGCAAAAAACTCGCCAAAACAGGCTCTTTATTAATGGCAGCTTGGGTTTCTGTCTGAATACTTTGCCATATGGCATCATTTTCAGGGCTAATCGCAATAGGTTGCGTTGCCATGGTGGTGCTCCCGTTATCACATTGCGTTATTGTCTGGGTAGTAGCGCTAGTATAACGATTATTGAACGCCAATGTCCCGTTAAGGTAGTTTGGCTTTACAGCACCACAGAGGATGGTTTGATTCTCGATATTTTCGTTCGAACGGGGTTATTGGTTCAGCTTCTTCGAGGGCTTCGACGCTTGGTGTATAGCCTGCGATTGACAGTGCAACGGAAAACTCTTGGATATAGTTAGCCCAGTTACTGCGGACTTCTAAATCTCCACCCAGGGCCAACAGTGATGGAAATAGCGGCGAACCATGAACTCGTCGCTTTAGGTGGGCAGATTTTGGCCATGGATTAGGGTAAAGCAGATAGTGCCGGGACAGTGACCAGCCCGCGGTAACAGCAAGGCGCCAAAAATCTTCGACATCAGCTTGTAACAATACGTAGTTCTTCGAAACCTCTGATGGGTAACGAAGGTCGTGTTTGTCTAGCCGATGCCGAGATTTGTCAATCCCGATGACCAGCGCATCTGGAAATTGGTTCGCGATAAACCGAGTACTTTCACCAACACCACAAAACGAATCGAGAATAAGGGCTCCCGGATGCTCAGCTACTCGTTCAACGGCCTGTTCGAAGGTACGCAAACTGTGCTCGGCAAAAGGTCGCCGAAATTGAGTATTGAGATGCCGCCGTACGACGGCATCAAGGTGCTCATGAATTCCTTGCTGATTACTCACTATGGCTCGTGAATTTGCCGGGGGGTCATTGCTTGAATGAGTCACAAAATGCCTTTGATTACCTGCTTAGTAATCATCGCATTATAACAGCGCCAGCGAATACGCCATCATTTTTCTATCACCATCCATCTTTTCAACATGATTGCGATTTTTCGACACGACTGTCAGACTCATCAGATAACTTTTTAAGGATTTTTTAATGAGACAAGATCGACGTCCCTATTGGGTTAAAAAAGTATATTTAGATGTTCGTCGTTGGTATGGAAACCATTTCCTTAAGCCGGCCTGTGACCATTTAGGCAATCATCACACCATCATGAAACCTTGGTATGTGTCGATCTCTGGACCTAATATTCGCATCGGAAAATGTGCAACAATTATTGGCGAGCCAGATCAACGCGTAAAGATTGCAGTCTGGGGCAGTCAACCGGAACTCGGTGAACTTACCATCGGAGACTATGTGTTGATAAGCCCTGGCGTAAGAATTTCAGCCGCCGACAGCATTACTATTGGCAACAGTGTGATGATAGCAAACGGCGTTTATATAACTGATGCAGACTGGCATGGGGTTTATGATCGCAGCCAAAGAGCGCCAGCAGTTACGCCAGTAATAATCCATGACAATGTCTGGTTGGGTGATCGCTGTGCTGTATTAAAGGGAGTGACTATTGGTGAAAATAGTATTGTGGCGGCCAATGCGGTGGTGGTTAAAAATGTGCCCGCCAATGTGGTTGTTGCCGGCAATCCTGCGAAGGTGGTCAAACGATTGGATACTGATAGAGGCTTTGTTACTCGCGCCGATTTTTTTTCTGACCCAGAAGGTCTTGAGCAATTTTTTCAAGCGGTCGATAAAACGGTATTGGAAAAAAATGGCTTCGGCCGCTGGTTACGCACGTTATTTTTTCCGACCGACAAGGATTAATGCAATACAGGGGAGCGACATGCTCCAAATCATCGCTAGAAAAGCTGTAAGGGTGGTTCGTTTAACATAGCGAGCTGTTCTCTGAGCTCCAATATATGGTCAGACCAATACCGCGGACTATTAAACCAAGGGAAGTTTCGCGGAAATGCAGGATCCTGCCAGCGTCGCGCCAGCCAGGCGCTATGGTGCATAATCCGCATTGTCCGCAGCGCTTCGACTAAATGTAATTGTCTTGGATCAAAATCAAAAAACTCGTTATAGCCCTCAACTAATTCATTGATCTGAGCGGTCTGTCGCTGTCGATCCCCGGATAAAAACATCCAAAGATCCTGAATTGCCGGTGCCATTCGGCTGTCATCGAGGTCAACAAAATGAGGGGAATCTCCCCGCCACAGAATGTTTCCAGAGTGACAGTCGCCGTGAAGGCGAATGAGAGACGCAGGCACCCGACTGAAAGCCTCTTTCACACCGCGAATCAAATCTTCACACAAACTGTTATAGGCCGGTTTTAAGTCATCCGGCATAAATTCCTCTCTGATCAAAGCATAGCTGTCTTCGGCAAAACTTTTAATATCGAGAGTTGGTCGATGGAGATAATTAGTTTGTGCGCCGATAGCATGGATACGGCCGCATAGACGACCAAGAATAAGTAAATTATCCAGATCATCCAATTCCGGCGCATGTCCGCCTTTGCGTTCATACAGGGCAAAACGATAGCCTTCAAATTCCAACAGTGTTTTGCCATCAATAACCATTGGCGGCACAACGGGTATTTCTACGTCATGTAAATCAAGACTGAATTGATGCTCTTCAAAAATTTGTGCGTCGGTCCACCGCTCTGGTCGATAGAATTTGATGATAACGGGTTCACTGTCTTCAATACCAACCTGATACACGCGATTTTCGTAACTGTTAAGTGGAAAGATTCTTAAATCACTTAGCCTCCCCGTACTTTCAACGGCATCAATAACCAATTCAGGTGTCAATAGCTCGTAGGGATGATGTTTGTTCATTAGTAACGATGCTCATTGAGAAGCGCGACTGTTTTTATTTGCGCAAAAACTTTCTGACCGGAGTGTAGTTTCAATCGATCCACTGATTTTCGAGTCAGGCGTGCCAATAAATACTGGTTAGCAAAATGTAAGCGGACTAATACTCTGGCATGAGTGGTACCCGACTTTTGTATTTCTATTTCATCAATGATGCAGGGAAGAATATTTAGAATGCTACTGTTTTTAGGTTGTTCCAATGTGATGCTGACATCCCTGGCAGGAATTCTAAGTCTTACTGCTGTATTAATGTCGTGATCAATAGCCGTTAAGAAAACGCGTAGGTCATCATCGACGACTAGCTCACTTAGCTGATAGTGTTCGTCGTGCCGGTCAACGGTAGCGACAATAATACTGGCGGCATTGTCTTCATGACTAAGGCTCAAATCTGTTCGTGAACTAAGTTCCAGCATTGAGCCTTGGGCGATAACCTTTCCCTGTTGCAAAACAAGAAGATGATCAGCGAGCCGATTGACTTCTTCTAGATTATGGCTGACGTATAAAATAGGGGCGGATAATTGCTGATGGAGTTTTTCCAGATGCTGCAGGATATGTTCTTTACTTTGTTGGTCAAGCGACTCTAGGGGTTCGTCCATCAATATTAAGCGGGGGCTACTCAGCAGTGCCCGGGCTATCGCAACCCGTTGTTGTTCTCCGCCTGACAGCGTGGTCACATTATTTTCCAGTAAGTGGGACATATCTAGCCATTCACAAACATGTTCTAGCAATGGCCCATTATCATTAAAACGTCGTTGATAGGCGTATTGAAGATTTCCAAGCACCGACAGATGTGGAAACAGCCTCGCATCCTGAAATACATAGGCAATTTGTCGCTGTTGCGTGGGTAGGAACGTATTTTCGTCCTGCCATACTTCATTATTAAAGACTAAATTTCCGACAGTATTTTTTTCGAGACCGGCTAGCCAGCGCAAGAATGTTGTTTTACCAGCTCCACTATGACCGTATATGGCAGTTACACCGTTACTATCCAATGCTGTTTGCACTGAAATATGGAATGCCTTGCGCTGTAATTCAAGACTAACAAGAAGACTCAATGGCTTACCCCTTTTATTGATCCTATCGCAGCGGGACGATTGAACCGATAAATGGTTGCCAATAACAGCAATGAAAAAACGACTAAGCCACCAGCAAGCCAATGAGCTTCGGTGTACTGTAGGTTTTCAACTTTGTCATAAAGAGCAATCGATAGAACTTGGGTTTCTCCCGGAATATTACCTCCAATCATTAGTACTACCCCGAACTCTCCTACCGTATGTGCAAAGCCGAGGCTGGCAGCAGTGATAAAACTGCGCTTACTCAGCGGCATAATAATAGAAAAAAACTGATCCTTTAGGCTTGCTCCCATGGTTGCGGCGGCTTCTAATAGCGATTTTGGTAGCTGTTCAAAACTGGCCTGCAGAGGCTGAACAACGAAGGGCAGCGAATAAAGCACCGAGCCTATAACTAATGCACTGAAGCTAAAAGCCAGAGAGTCTCCAGTTGTTGCCAACCAAAATTGACCCAGTGCACTACTGGGGGCAAACGCCAACAATAGATAAAAACCTATCACGGTTGGAGGAAGGACCAATGGCAAAGCGACAACCGCTTCAAGAGCAGGCTTTATTCTGCAGCGAGTATTAGCCAGCCACCACGCCAATGGCGAGCCCAGCAGAAGTAGGATCGCAGTCGTTACTGCCGCTAATTTTAACGTCAGTAAAATTGCATCAAGGTCATGCGGTGACAAGTTGTTTATCTCGAATTAACCGTTTCATCGTGTTGTGTAGCCATGACGTTCAATAATATCTTTTGCCTCACCGGTCTTTAGGAAAACTAAAAACGATAGAGCCGCAAGATTTTTCTTGCCGGATTGTAGCAGGATCGCTTGCTGGCGTATTGGTTGATACCAGTTTTCAGGTACTCGCCAGTATGCCAGCGAGTCGCTGGCTTGGTTTTGCAGGGCCGACATTTGAGACAGTGCTACAAATCCAGCCGCCGTATTGCCTGTGGCAACAAATTGATAGGCTTGCCCAACATTTGAACCCCTTACCAAATGTTGCCTGGTTACATCCCATAGCCCTAGATGTTGCAAAGCTTGTTGTGCGGCAATGCCATAGGGCGCAATGTCAGGATTGGCAACGGCCAACTTGCTTCGCTGTTGACGAACGGTAGTGAGGGCCGCAGTGAAACACGACAGGATTGCTGTAGGTAGATGTTTGTCATTGGAGAAAGAACAGGGGATAGCCTGCATCGTGTCATTGAAAGCCAGCACTAATTTCCCCTCAGCATAAGTGAATCGTGACTCTGGCACAGCAAGATTTAGCTGCTCGAGTTGCTGCGGGTAGCGGCTATTGGCAGAAAGCATGACATCGAAGGGAGCGCCAAAAGTGATTTGGTTGAAAAGAATTCCGCTTGAGGCATTTACCTGCTGTAACTGGTGGGGGTGAGAGGCCTCGAAGGCATTAATAAGATCAGACATCGCCCATCTAAAATTAGATGCTGTAGCAATCGTTGCCACTGAGGCTGCCGGCATGGCGGTCCATAAGCAACAAAAAACAGTTAACAAAAATTTGGACATCTCTTATTCCGGGATTAACAAAGCATATATCGGGCAATTCGCTATCAAGTTGCGACTGCAGTGATGGCGGTCGCCATAATAACACCGATTATTCCGTTCTCGCTAAACACCAAATGTGAACTTCTGTCGCACCGGCTTTAAGCAGGCATTGGCTAGCTTCGCTGACTGTCGTTCCCGTTGTCATTACATCATCAACCACCGCCACCAATTTGCCAGCTACGTCACCGCACATCTGAAAGGCACCTTTCATATTACTGCGGCGCTGATCAGCAGTTAACATCTGCTGTGCGGCCGTCGGTCTGCAGCGTTTTAAAAATCGTTTCATTGGAATATTGAAGTGATGGGAGTAATAACGCGCCAAATGCTCGCTTTGATTAAACCCTCGAATGGTTTGTCGAGACCAGTGTAATGGAATGGGTACGATTAAATCCGGTAATTTCTGGTCAATGTAAGCACTCGCATACCTTCTTGCTGCAATGTTTGATAGCACTTTACCAATGCTGTACTGCCTACTGTATTTAAAGCGACTGATTAATTGGGCGATGGGCGGCTGATAAAGCCAGGGCGCTTCAACGCGTTGGTAAGCCGGAGTAGAGAGAAGGCACTGACCACAGTAGGCCTTATGGTCGAATAGCGGCAATGCGCATTGCTGACAGCATTGCGTTAATGCGGGAAGGTCTAATTGGCAGGGCAAACACAGATCTAACCCCTTTTGGCCGGGCGCTGCACAGAGAATGCACTGGCTGGCAATATGCTGCAGTGCGGCTGCTCGGTCTATCAGTGTACCGATGAGTCGTGAAAACCTGTTAACCATGATCATCCTTGTTGGCCGACAGTAGTTTGAAAACCTCACTCTGAAGGACACTTTATGATAACTTTTACAGAAGTTCCAGCGCAGTTTGAGGCGGAAGAATAGTCTCGCGCCGATGCCACTGGACTGAGAAAGAAGGACGGGTGTTCTTAGTGTGTTCTTAATCGCTGGTGACTTCTGCTCGGGGTGCCGAATTTTGATAAGCACGGTCCGATGACCGTTTTTTTAATGTGTAGGGATCAGCCGGCTACTGTGTTGACCCTATTACGACTAGAATAGATTTAGAATAACGCGCTGCTCTGGCCAGAGTTTGTTGCCTGGCGATAAAATACGCAAAGTAGTTGCGCAGACCGACCGCAATGGCCGAAAACGAAGAGCATTTTCACAATGCAGTGGCTCTTGAGTTGCATGGATTATCAAAAAAACGTAGGGGCTGTGAGTGGCAAACAATCAATTTTTTATTGCGGGCACTGAAAGCGGTGCCGGTAAAACCACTGTTGCGTCTGGTTTACTAGCGGCGGCTAACAGTGAGGGTTTGGTCACCGCAGCATTAAAACCGGTTGCGGTTGGCTGTGTGCAAACACCAGAGGGTTGGCGGAGCGAAGATGCAATGCTATTTCAGCGCAGCATGACGCTACATTTACCCTATGAGCAGATTAATCCCGTTGCATTGCCGTCGGCGCTGTCGGCACATATGTCCGCCGAACGTGCGGGCAAGAGATTGTTGGTCTCGCAGTTGGCCGGATATTGTCGGGGTGCATTAATGCATCGCTCGGATCTGGTACTCGTTGAGGGAGCCGAGGGCTGGCGAACACCGTTGAATAGAACCGAGACATTTGCCGGACTTGCTAAAGAGTTGAACCTCCCAATAATTCTGGTTGTTGGGATAAAACCGGGATGTATAAGCCATACCTTGTTAACGGCGGAGGCCATTGCCAGAGATGGGCTGCGGCTGGCCGCTTGGGTTTCTAACCAATTAGACGGCGATGTGCCGGGCTCCTCGGAAACAATTCTCAGTTTAAAGTCTTTGCTACGAGCCCCTTGCCTTGGGCATATTCCGTTTTTGTCGAATCCCGCTAGCATTGACGTAAGTAATTATCTGACATTGGACGTTATTAGGCGCTAACTTTGAAACTTGAGGTCAATCTTGGGTAATAATGGCATTTAGATACAATCGACATGGATTTAGCCGCTAAAATTTGCTTAAATAATGACCATAGTTAGTTTTTTGTTACTGGACATCAAGGGTCGGTTGCCAATGCGTAGGGTGTTTAACATCCAGTAACAAGCGTTTAAAAATAAAGAGGGTAGAGTTGTGGTTGATTCAGTGTTATCGGTGGGCTTGCAAGGTCTTCAGAATGGTTTAAATAGTGCAAGGCAGGCGGCAGAAGCCATCGGCAGTGCAACCACCACGGCGACTAGTACTGAAAATGACGATTCTGCGGCCGATATCACCGCAGCTGCGGTAGAATTGAAGCTCAGTGAGCGACAGGTGCAGGCATCGGCCACGGTGGTTAAGACCGCCGACGAAGTCCTCGGAACTTTGCTCGATGTCAAAGCCTAACATCCAGCCCTGCCGCGTGTTCGGGTGCGGGTCGTTATGTAGACTCGCTGAGTTACGTAATCGACTTATCCCTGACAAAAGCCGGGACTTGGCTTAATGAATCCGATAGGCACTAATACATCAGTATCTGCCGGCGTCGGTCCCCCGCCGGCTGCAGCGGAAAGATATGTCGCGGGATCAGAAACCGCCAGTATCGACAACAGTAAGGCCGACAACACTGTTTTCTCTCCCGTCGAAGAATCTCCAGCTAGCCTTCCGATAATCAATCGTGAGGAAAAACCTGCCAATGCCAGTGACGCAGCAACGTCTCTGAAAGATAAAAGTGCTGATCTTCAGCAGCAAAATGACCGTCGGTTGATTGCAAAACTCGCGGCTCGAGATCGCGAAGTGAGAGCGCATGAGCAAGCGCATGCGTCGGTAGGTGGTCAATATGCAGGGGCTCCCAGCTATAGTTTTCAGCGCGGTCCTGATGGCGTTAATTACGCAGTGGGGGGAGAGGTTTCAATTTCTTTATCGTTAGGGGGTGGTGACCCCAGGCAGTCACTGGCAGCAGCTGAGCAGGTTCGCCGCGCCGCTCTGGCTCCCGCAGACCCTTCAGCTCAGGATCGTCGGGTTGCTGCCGCTGCGACAGTCGCGGCAACGCAGGCACGTGTCGAATTGGCCACCTTGGCAGCGGCAGAGTCGCAATCTGAAAGAGAAGCGTCGGCTGATAAGGGCGATGAACAATCTGCCGATAACGGTGATGCGAGTAATCTGAAAACCCCGTTATTGGGCAGCCAGAGCGAAAAAGAGCAACAATTGCAGGATATTCGAGCAGCCTCACTGCGCAGCGCTCAACTGGGTGAACAGCTGATCACCTCGGATCAGATCCGTCGCAATTCAGGCATCGGCAGTGTTGTGGATCAGCACGCTTAACTTTTCTTTTCGATGCCACTCGCCAGCACCGCTCACTTTTGCGATAATCGAGCGGAAGTTTTAACCAGTTCAGGCAAATACCATGACTAAAGAAAATAAACTCTTCCCCGAAGATCAAGCCAAAGTCGACACGTTTTTGGTTAGCGGTGTGAACTCAACTGACCGCAAACCTTTTCGTCCTTTCCGTTTACTCTTAATACTGATAGTGATTGTGAATGGTTTAGGCTATGCCAGCATTAAACTCGCGGAACTTGTTGTTCACTAATCTTGGACAGACTAATAAATGCGGACATTGGCGCAGCCTAGTAGCGCACTTCGTTCGGGACGAAGGGGGCGCAGGTTCAAAGTCTGCATGCCTGACCAAATAGCCATCCCAACAACTCCAGATTAAGCCGATGAAGCCGCACTCCGAAAGGGGTAGCGGTATTTTTTTGTCCTTAATATGCTTAACTAGGCGCTCGCGCGCGGATCAGTAGTGGGGTATTAATAGTAGCCTGTCGATTGCCAGTCGCTGGGACCTTGTAGTAGATTGAAAGAAGTCAGGGGTCCTAAACCTTTTTATGCTCATTCAGCTATATTGAAAAAACTTAAATCGAACACTTAGGCCAGTTAAGGTAAATACAGTGAGTAAACAACAAGAACCGGTCTCTCTTTCCACACTCCGTGGCACTGTGGCCGTTATTACGGGTGCGGGTAACGACGGAATTGGCTGGGGCCTTTGCTGTCATGCCGCTGGCAAGCTAGGTATGCACGTGGTTGCCATTGACCTCCACGAATCATTAGTCCAATCGGCACAGGAAAGATTGCGGCAACAATGCCCTCAAGTAGAATCGTTTGGGTTAGTTTGCGACGTCACAAAACCTGAGGATTTGGCCAAGTGCGTTGATAATATTCAATCACTTCTTCCCGGAAAAACCATTGGCGCCGTCTTTGCCAATGCCGGTGTTATGTTCAGTCGCACTGTTCTGAAGAGCAAACCAGAGGAATGGGCAGCGACACTCAATGTCAATATTTTGGGCGTCGTTAATACTATTCAGGCTTTTGTGCCTATTCTTCAAAGTCAGGCCTTTAATTCGATTTTTTCTGCCACCGCTTCCGTGGGTGGATTGGTGCGAGGTGATCACGGTGGCGCTTCATACCAGGCCAGCAAACATGCAGTGGTGGCGATTTGTGAATCTTTGTCTTTTGAGCTCGCAAGGAAGAGCCCGCACATCAGTATTCACGTTCTATGCCCCTGCATCGTTTCATCCGGATTACACAGATCCAGCGCAGTGAACCAAAAGGTCAGTGAAGGAAAACTTGCTGCCGGCGAAGTAGTATCTGCCGGTGGTGGAGACTTTGCCTTAGCCATGACGCCAGATCGCCACGCAGAGCAGGTCTTCGATCACATTGCTGATGGGAATTTCTATATGATCACCGACAACATTCGACCCTATGTAGATCATGACAAACCGTTCAATGGACTTGAAATCATCAAGGAGCGATACGACAACATGATGCAGCTCACACTCGACAACAGCGACGCCTTTAACTCGGAGTCTGGTAGGCCAACCTCGTCAATTATGAAAGGCCCCATGTTCCAACCTGATTGATGCACTACTTTCTCACGTCCTCTTGGCTCGCTTTATTATAGTGACCGCACCGCCGATAATTAACAAAAGACAAGGCAATAAGGGGTAGTGATACTTCCTATGCTCACATAATCTACTCAAGAAGACGTTGTTAAATGAATACACCGGCAAATAGCACCGCATCGACACCGTCAGAGGCGCTTCAAGGCCTGCCGCGTTTCGACCTGCAGCAGTGGCACAACACAGCCGGCGATGCCGCCGAGCGACAAACAATGGCCGAGTCGCTGTGCCAGGCCTGCCATGATGTGGGCTTTTTTCTACTCACCAACCATGGCATCGACAGCGCGCTTATTGATGCCGTGTTCGATTTATCCCGGAATTTTTTTGATTTACCGCTGGCCGACCGCAAGAGCATCGACAAACGTGCCTCGCGCCATTTCAGAGGCTGGGAAAGCGAGGGCAGCGAATACACCAACGGACGACCTGACATTCGTGAGCAGATCGACCTATGGAGTGAACACGAACCACGGGCTAAAGACGCACTCCCTGCATATCACCGCCTGCTGGGCCCCAATCAATGGCCCAGTGAGGCGCTGGTGCCCGGTTTCGAATCTGCCTTGAATGCGTGGTTTCGCGACATGGGTCAGACCGCTGATGAATTGATGGTGGTACTCGCCACTGGTCTTGGCCTGAGCCCCGATCACTTCGACAAGGCTTTTGGCACCGAACGCATGGCGCTGACCAAACTTATTCGTTACCCCGAAACCCCCGCCGCCCAGTTCGGCGTGAATGCCCACCACGACGCTGCGTTTCTCACCCTGCTGTCTCCGGGCAC
>Ga0115561_1000753_pt1 | contig 23693 bp, 29 predicted proteins | sample COGITO_mtgs_1105_4_FD_87201 | JGI IMG/M metagenome (GOLD analysis project Ga0115561, IMG submission 87201) | Pelagic marine microbial communities from North Sea - COGITO_mtgs_110512 | ecosystem: Environmental > Aquatic > Marine > Epipelagic | place: Germany:Helgoland, sampling site Kabeltonne...
TGACGCACGTGCAATACATGCGCTATTCAATTCATCAACTGTTAATCGTTGACGCTGTTTATATGCTCAATAATTGGCAGTTTTCCGAAGGCGCTTGCTGTGAGCATACAATCGCTAAATCACTGGGACTGGACATTTATTATGAGTAAAACAATCACACTACCACTACCGTCGCGCAACCTATCGCCTAATAGCCGCGTGCATTGGTCTAAACTGGCCGAGCATAAAAAGGCCGCGCGACGCATGGCCGCGCTTGAGACGTTCAACCAAATAGGACTATGTGCATTCAAAGGCTACCGCCTCGACTTTTATTGGCCGACAAAACGACGCCGAGACAAGGACAACGGCGCAGCCATGTGCAAGGCGTATTTGGACGGCGTGGCGGATTGCACATCGCAAGATGATTCCGAATGGGAATATGACGGCGTGCGGTTTGCAATCGACAAGGAAAATCCGCGACTGGAAATCGTTTTTACGGAGCTATGATTTACACACATAAAGTCGTCAATCACGATGGGGCGGTCTGCTTTCGGGGAACATTAACAACGTGCGCCAAATGGATCGCACGAACTAAAGGAACAAAGAACTACGGAATTATCAAACTATGAAATATAACGACTATAACGACTTTATCGGCACCAAGCGAAAGCACTCCGCCAACCACGGATTCGACCCGCTACCTATCATTGCGCCGCTATTTGAATGGCAAGCGCACGTATTAAAATGGGCAGTCAAAAAGGGACGCGCTGCGCTATTTGAGGATTGCGGACTTGGCAAGACGGCGCAGCAACTTGAATGGGCGTCGCAAGTATTCCGCAAGACAGGTGGCAGCGTGTTGATTCTCGCACCGTTGGCCGTTGGCGAACAGACTCGACTTGAGGGTGTAAAGTTTGGCATTCAAGCGAGCGTCGTTTCTGATCACTCAGAGATTAGCGGCCCAGGCATCTACATCACCAATTATGAAAAGCTGGAACACTTTTGCTGTGAGGACTTCGCGGGCGTCGTCCTTGATGAAAGCTCGATCCTCAAAAGCTTTACTGGCAAGACTCGCAAGGCATTGACCGAAGCATTCAAAGATACGCCGTATCGCCTTTGCTGCACCGCTACGCCGTCGCCAAATGATTATACAGAACTAGGGCAGCACGCGGACTTTCTCGGCATATGCACGCCAGCGCAGATGCTTTGCACGTATTTCATCAATGACACGTTCAATACTGGCGATTGGCGATTGAAGAAACACGCCGAGGATGAGTTTTGGAAGTGGCTCGCATCATGGGCCGCGTGCATTTCAATGCCGTCTGATTTGGGATTCGATGACGCTGGATACGATTTGCCAGAATTGCACATGACCGACATAACAGTCGAAGTTGATCAGAGCGAAGAAACGGGCGACGACCTTTTCAGAATTGCAACGCTCAGCGCGACGACGATGCACAAAGAAATGCGACTAACTGCGCCAGCTCGATGCGATGCGGTCGCTGAAATGGTCAACAACTCGGATGAGACTTGGATCGTATGGTGCAATACCAACTTGGAAGCCGACGAGCTGAAAAAGCGTATTCCGGATGCGGTCGAGGTTCGCGGCAGTGACAAGCCAAGCGTAAAGCGCAAACGACTTGCGGACTTCTCAAATGGTGACGCTCGTGTCATTATCACGAAGCCAAGCATCGCCGGATTCGGGTTGAATTGGCAACACTGCTGGAACGTCGCATTTGTCGGTCTTTCGTATTCATTTGAGGACTTCTATCAGGCATTGCGCCGTTCATACCGATTCGGGCAAACGCGCGAAGTAAACGCCTTTGTGGTTCAGGCGGAAACCGAGGGAGCAATTATCAAATCCATTCAACGTAAAATTAAACAACATCAAACCATGCAAAAATCTATGAAAAAAGCAGCAGCAGAACTAAAGACAAGCGAGACAGAAACCATCGAAGCTAAGATCGACGTAACAACGCACAACGGCGAAGGATGGACCGTGCATCACGGCGATTGCGTTCGTGTCGCACGTGAGAAGATCGCAGACCATTCCGTCGGCTTTTCTATCTTTTCGCCGCCATTTGCAGACTTGTTCACATATTCTGCGGATCCGCAAGACATGGGGAACTGCGAAGATATGGATGAGTTTATGAAGCACTTTGACTACCTGATCGAAGAAATGAAGCGCATTATGATTCCGGGGCGTGAGGTTGCGGTTCATTGCGTGGATCTGCTTTCAACTAAGTGGAAGCATGGCAGCATTCAATTGCAGGACTTTTCCGGCGAGATCATTCGCGCATTCTGGAAGCATGGCTTTCTGTTTCATTCGCGCATTACGATTTGGAAATCACCAGTCACGGAAATGCAACGCACGAAAGCACATGGTCTGCTTTACAAGACTCTCAAAAAGGACAGCTCATCGAGTCGCGTAGGGGTGCCGGATTACTTGCTTGTTTTTCGTGCGCCGGGCGAAAGCGCAGTGCCGGTTACTAAGTCGCCAGATGATTACAGCGTTGATTGGTGGCAGGAAGTCGCGTCGCCGGTATGGATGACAGTCGACCAAGGCCGCGTATTGAATAAGGAAGGCGCACGCGAAAATGCCGACGAGAAACATATTTGTCCGCTCCAGCTCGACGTTATCGAGCGCGGCATTGAGCTTTGGAGCAATCCAGGCGATCTCGTTTACTCGCCATTTACGGGCATCGGATCGGAGGGATATGGGGCGCTGACTTTGGGGCGCAAGTTTGTCGGCAGCGAATTGAAGCAGTCATATGCCGAACAAGCGTGCGGAAACCTCAAGAACGTAAAAGCGCAAGGCACATTGGCGCTCGTTTAACCTCCAACCAATGCGGCGCGTCTTTCGGGGCGCGTCGCTTATTAAAAACTATGAACGCAAAAACATTCCACGCTCGCATTTGCCTATCCGAAGCCGCCGACGCACTTAACTGCGACACATTCGCTCCAGAGTATAAAGTAAAGCGAATCAAGCAAGAGCGCGCCGACTATATCGAGGCGTATATGGACCCGCAAGCCGCCGACCCTGCGGTCATTGCGCAATTCGATGACATGTTAAAACAATTACCAGAAACCAAATGAGCAATAAATTTAGCACATTCGACAGAGTAAAAGACACGACGCCGCGCGGCGAGATAACAGCACGCGAACTAATTGCAGCGATTCGACTAGATCGATACAAAGATCAAATCGACGCGATACGAAGCGCACCAGACAAAGACACGCGCAGCGCATTGAAAGCGAAGCTGCCAGCGGTCACGGCGTCGGGCGTATTCAGCAAGCGGGCGGCGTCGGCTTTGGTCGAGCATAGCGGCATTCTAATTGCCGACGTTGATCTTGAAGACAATGAACAATTGATTACCGAGGAACACATGGCGACGACGCGCGTGCGACTTTGCGGCGATCCGATGGTTCATTTCTTATTCAAGTCACCATCGGGGGGTCTAAAAGTCGGCGTAAAGATCGACGCGACGGACAGCGCGACGCATAAAGCGGCGTTTGTCACTGTGCGCGATTGGTTTCTCGATCAATACGGGCTAATCATCGACAAGGCATGCAGCGACCTTGCGCGGCTTTGTTTCTTATCGCACGACGTAGATGCGCATTATAACGCCGATTCGATTCTATTCGATACAGTAGTAAAAGACGTTGCGCCGATTCCGTTTTGGGCGCCGAAGCCAGCGCAGAAGGCGACCGAAGGCACGACGCCGGGCGACGATTTCAACGCAAAGACTGATCCATCGGACATGTTACTGTCGAACGGATGGACTACGCGCAACGGGAAACAATGGACACGTCCGGGCAAGTCGGGCGGCATTAGCGGCACGCTTGGCGTGACGGCGAATAAACAGTTTTGGTGCTGGTCATCCGAGGCGGCACCGCTTGAGCCGAACAAATCGTATAATCCGTTCGCATTGTATGCAGCGTTTTATCATGGCAACGATTACGGAGCGGCAGCCACGGCATTAGCGAGCGAAGGATATGGTGAGGCGTCGCATGAGCCGCTTGCGCCGGAAGTCGTGTCGTCGATTGAAATGATGGTTGCGGCTGCGCTCAAAAAAGAAGCCGATTCATGGCAAGCGGTCGAAACTGAAATTGACGCGGCAAATGCTACAATTGAACAAGTCGCGCAATCAGCAGACGACGAGTTTATGGCCGCAATGCGGGCGCTTGTGGCATCGACCGACGGCAATATCGAGCAAATGAAACAACGCGCGCAGGATGCGGTTTTTGTATTGCCAGAGATCGCAATGCTTGGGGATTGCACGATATTGAACGCCGGTCCAAACACGGGCAAAACGTTGCTCACGTTGTGGATGCTTTGCAACCGTGACATGGAAGCGACCAAGCATCTCGATATTTTCTATATCAACGCGGACGACTCGTTTAATGGCTCGATTGAAAAAATGGAGATTACTAGGCATTTTGGCGTGCATCACTTGATTCCAAATCAAAACGGATTCGACCCAGCGAACTTGGCGAAAATGATTAAAGCGGCGATCAAGGCAGACGCCTGCGGTCGCATGGTCATCATATTGGACACGCTCAAAAAGTTTGTTTCGACGATGGATAAAAATGACGCGCGTATATTCAATATCATGGTGCGCACGTTCACACAGGCGGGCGGGACGTTGATTGCTTTAGCGCATACGAACAAGAACAAGGACAGCGACGGGAAGAGCATTGCCGAGGGCGTGGGCGACTTTCAAAGTGATTTTGACTGCGCATATACCATCGACAAAGCCGAAGTCATTACCGAAGGCACCGACCGCGTGATTGTTTTTGAAAATACCAAGCTGCGCGGACCGAACGCCATGAAAACGACGTTTTCATATGACGCGGGCGAGAAGCGATCTTGGGCGGCTAGGTTCGGTTCTATCAAGCGCATTGGCGCCGAAGAAGCGGCGCGTGCCGAAGAAAAAGCCACAGCAGAAGCGCAATTGGTCAAAGATCAGCCAATCATTGACTACATTGTAGGGCAGCTTGAGGACGGGCCAAAGTCGCACAGTTCATTGACGCGCAACAATCTTGATCGGGCGACGGGTTCGGTCGGCGAACGCACGAAAGTGCTTGAGCGATATGCGGGCCGTTTTTGGGGCAGATCAAAGGGCCAAACAAGCGGATGGAATTATCACAAGATAGAACAGCGGCGCGCCAATTTGGTCGCATTCGGACTGTAAAAACGATTAAGCCGGCTCGATTGAGTCGGCTTTTTTGTGTCCAAAATTACTGATGCAAAACCCTCTCCCTACAACTATACAGCTTATACAGCTTATTTTTTTTAGATTCTATAAGTATCGTATCAATAAGAAGATGTATAAGATGTATAAAGGGAATAGATGTAAGGGGTGTATGGCTTCAAATTTGAAGCTGTATAAGCGGATATTTGCGCATTTTTGCAATTATTCAGAAGCTTATATATTGATATTGAACTAAGTCGCGAATTGATTCAATTTCTCAGCATGACGAAGAAAACGAAAATTAAACGCGCACCGCGCGGATCGGTCGGTCCGTCGAAAATGGTGACAATTCGGATGTCACTCGATTTGATCGCCAAGCTCGACGAAGAATCAAAGCGACTCAGCCTATCAAAGAATCAAATCATATGCTCGGCGTGCTTGGAGAAATTGGAAGGCGGTGAAGTATGAGCATTGAAGAAATTCAATTGATCTATGACTGCGCCGAACTCCTGGCGATTGTCGCAATTGTCGGCATTGTCATATTCAAAGGCTAAACAATATGCCGACTCATTACCAAATACGAGACGACGACGCTGCGGTCATAGATGATCCTGTCGATCACATGGAGCCGACGCCAGACGAACGAGGCGACCTTGCCGATGCGCTGCGCGTTGTTTGCTTTTGGCTATATTCAGGACATGACAAAAATAAGAACTCTCGATTGCTTACGTTGATGCTACATCTCGGATTAGAATGTGACGCGGATTCTTACGAAGACGTGGCGCAATTGTGCGACATGACGCGGAGCAACGTCCAACTACAGGGCAAGCAACTAGAGACGCAGTTCGGGCTTCGATACGTGCGCTCACGTCGTGACTCGACAAGGGCGGCGAATCGTAAGCGCGCGATACAGCAGCATTTAGGTCTTTAGGGATATGTTACTATCAATTCGACATGAAAACGATAATTCAACGGTTTAACGTGCGACTATGGTGCCCCCTAGTAAGGAATCTTTTATTTTTCTATGCTGTTTGGGTCGATTTCCTTCGGTCGTTTTTTTGCGAATGGCATTTTTCAAACCTCGGTTATATTAACCAAATTTTAAAACAGCTTAACAATGGCAAATAAATCACAACAGCAATACGCCGACGATTGGGGCGTCACGCTTAAAGCGTGGAACGGATGGAAGTCGGACGGCGCGCCAGTCGGCAACGAGAAGAAGCTCGCCTACTGGCTACGCAACAAGCAGAGACTCAACAAACGGACACGCGAAAAAATGGCCGAGGTCGGAGTCGTGGCCAAATCAAAATCGAGGCGCAAACAAGTAGCCGCGAAGATCGAAAAGGAATCAAAGACGGCGGAGGATTTCCGCGATCACTACAAAGCGCAACTCGACAAGTGCATACAAGATTCGGACGGCGACCCGACTGAGGTCAAATTCTGGTCCGAGCTTTTTCTCAAACAAGACGAATCGATTCGACGCAGCGAAATCCATGCAGCGAAGCTCGGCATCGACAACGGCACGACATTGCCACGCGCCGAGGTCGAACGGATTCTACGCGCGACATTCTACGCAGGGAACTCCTGCGTCAATTCGTCGCTGACTATGATTTGTGAACGCATTGCCGGCATGAGCGACCCGGCGCAAATCTACGACACATTGAAACCGGCCATTGTCGGCGGGCGGCTCTTCTCAGGATTTGATCGCGTTGAAAATATCAAGGGTGCGCCGGCGTTGCCAGATTGGGTCATCGAATGCGTGCGACTTGAGGCGAAGCAATATCTTGGAAACTCGGAGGCGCTTTGGACGAAGGCGGCGAAAACCAAATGACACAACTACTGCAACTGACGCAACCCGACCCGGTGGATTGGTGCGAGGCCAACATTCAATTGGACTATGGCCGTTTCGACCGCACGAAGCATCCATTGCTATCCGAGCCGCTACGAGCGGGCGCACACATGCGCGGCGGCGTCGTTGGCATATTGGGATCGGTCCAGCATATTAAAACATTGGCGGCGCAGTTGTTGCAACTTTACCGAGCGCAGACGGCGCCGACGAGACAAGCGCACTACGATTTGACGCTGCAAACGATTAAAGAGTTTAGCGAAGATAAATGGCAGCCGTTACTCAAAAACACAAAGGCCGTCGTGGATTTGATACCCGACGAACGCAAAGCGCAGACGACCTATTACACGTCGATGCCTTTCGGATTCATTCGCTTGGCGTCGGCTGGCATCTTGGCGCATCGAAACTCGAAGACATTTGAATTTGTCAGCGCCGACGAATCATGGGCGTATGAAAAATCATGGCTCAAACAGATCCGCGACCGCACATCATCCTATCCGTGGTCATGGTCCATGTTTTTGCCTACGTCGGGGCAGACCGCTGGCAGTGAGCTTGATGACTTATGGGCAAGCTCGACGCAGCGCACGTGGCACGTCAAATGCGACTGCTGCGGCGAGGAAATCCCGTATGTATGGACGACCGACGCGAAGAAAGGCGAACACTCACTTGGCGGGATGAAATTTGCCAGCGGCGACGAAGCACGCAACGAGGATGGCAGCTTGAATCTTGAGGCGATACGCGCAACGGTTGAATACGAATGTCAACTATGTGGCGGGCGTATGCCTTGGAATCCGGCGGACGTAGCACGACGCAACCTTGCAGGGCGATACGTGCAAATGAATCCGAACGGCGACGAGAAAATCGACTTTTATCATTACAATGCGATGGCGCATCACCAATGGCCCGACCTCGCAGTAATGTGGCACCAAGCAATAGCGGCAAAGAATCGCGGCTCGCTCGATGACCTTGAAAACGTCGTGCGCAAACGACTTTGCCAACCTTGGGACGAGGCGAAATATATCGCGGTCGATTCCAAGATCGAAAGCGCCGGCGATTATGAGATCGGCGACGCATGGGAACAAGCGGATTTCTATTTTTGCACGGTCGACGTGCAAAAGGATCACTTTTACTATGTCATTCGCGCATGGTGTAAAAATGGCGAGTCGCGTTTGATCGAAGCACACAAGGCAGTCAGTGATATGCACATTGCCGAGCGTTGCGATCATTACGGGATCGCGCAGGACGGACTCGATCCAGGCGGGCGCGGTTGCCAAGTATTCGCCGACGGCAATTACAATAGCGCCGAGGTGCAGCGCATTTGTGCAAAAAATGGATGGATGGTATTGCGCGGGCAGAATTGCAAACCGTTCCGTTATCCAGACGGCACATTTAAAATTTACGGCGAGCAACAATTGATCGACACATGGCAGGGCACCGACATCAACACTGGCGCGGTCCAATACTGCGGGCAATTTCAATATTCCGTGCCGGAAACCCGGCTACGCTTGTCGACGATTCGCGGAATGACCGAGCCGCGTCTTTGGACGCACGCGCGAAATGCGGGCGTCAATTACGTCAATCAGTTGAATAGTTGGATGCAGGTGGCCAAAGAAGATCCGCGCACTGGGCGCACGTATTTTGACTTTAAACGAGTAAAAGGCCGCGCGGATCACTTTTACGATACGGAGAGGATGCAGCTAGTTTGCGCTGCAATGGCTGGACTCATTGGTATGAGCGTTGAGCAAAATGAAGAAGAGAAACATTAGAACGGAGAGGACTAGCGCCGAGGAACGAGGTTGCTAGCTCCGTATGGTTATAAATTCAATGACGTAAAATTATGAAACTAGATATAACAAAAGCAAATAAATGGAAGCTCCCGAAAGCGAGCTACACAAACTGGAAAAAGGAAGCGCCTAATTCGGGTTCAAACTGTTGGAAATCTTGGTTTGAGTTCCAAAGACTGTGGAGCGGTCGAATGTGGTATATCACCTGCCGACATCACCAAATCTTAATTGATTTCCGAGTGTGTCCTTGGTCTGACATAGTGTTTCCGACTGCAACAAAGAGGGATCGAGAGGCAGTAAAGGAGGCTTCTAAATATTTATAACAACAAAAACGGGTAATTTATTTACCCTTTGTATGGTTCTATAATCGTAAACTTGACACAAGCGCGCATATAAATGCGCGCTTTTATTTTTTCTATCTGGGTCCATGTCGGCAAGACGACCTCCGGCACTATTACGTTGCTTGAGACGCTGGCCGCTAAGCAATACACGACCGCCGAACAGGGCGGGCGTTACGTCGTGTCTGCAACCGTGCAAGGCAAGTCGTTTACGTATGAAATGCCTGAGGGTCAAAACGGGGCGTCATTTTTGGAAATGGTGCGCGAGTCGTGGCGTATGCTCAACATTGGCGGCGCTAGTGGCGGCGAAATGACAGACGCGGAGTTGCGCTCATATTTACTAGACGAAGCGGGGCAGGTGACAGATTGCACAGTCGCTGCGTTCACATCTCAAGCTAGATATTAAGACTATGGCAGCGAATCCAATCAAAACCCTTTCGAAAAAAATGGCCAATGCGTGGACTAGCGTATGGTCAAACAATCGCGTATATCCGACAGCATCGACGAGCGCACAGCGTGAAACACAAGGCAATTTCAACGGCGATTTGCTTGACCTGATGAGTCGGCACAAGACGTTGCTACTGCGATCCGATGCGCGTTATATTTACACAAGCAATTCGACAGTCAGCGGCGCAGTAAAGCAAAAGGGCGGGAAAGTTTACGGCGAGTCGTGGCGCTTTCAATCGCATTCTGAGGATAAGGAATTTGTCAAGGCAGTCGAAGAGGACATGGCGAGCATCGACGGACTGCTCGACATTCGCGGCCCGGCGTTCTCATTCCGGCGCAATGTCAAAATTGAGTCTAAGGCACTCGACGTGGACGGTGACTACTTTGTTTTGCTCACTGAAAACAAAAACGGCTTTCCGCGTTTGCAATATCTTGAGGCACATCGAATCGGATGCTCTCCATACGATACCGGCGACCGCGTAGAATCCGGCACGTATCGTGGTCTTAAGATCAAGAATGGCATCATTTATAATGAATACGGCGCCGAGGTTGCGTTTCGCGTCATTACTGAAAACGGCGACAATCACGTTGACGTTTCCGCGCGCGACATGGTTCACGTCGTCGATCCTGATTGGTTTTCGCAAGGTCGCGGCGTCCCGTCGATTGCATCCGGGATGCTCGATTGGTATGATTTAGCAGAAGTGCGCGACTACGAGAAAATCGCGCAGAAAGTAAACGCGGCGATCACTTTAAAAGAGAAAAACGAGACAGGCACACGCGACCAAGGGCGCGCAGTCATCAACGGGCAATATGGATCGTCACAGGCACCGTTCCAATCGCAACTACTCGCGGGCGGCACGATTCGTTACCTTAAAAACAGCGCGTCACTTGAATCGCACGATTCTAGTCGACCGAGCGAAGGGTTTTTGAAATTCAGCGACAAGATCGAAGCCGGCGCATTCTACGGCATGGAATGGCGACGTGAAATGCTTGATTCAAGCGCCGTAGGCGGCGCAGGCGTGCGAGCATTTCAACGCGATATTAACGATTCTATCAATGACCGCTTTGAGTGCATTGCACGCTTTAAAAAGCGCATGGCGCTCTACGTCATCGCCAAACGAGCAAAACAGGGCATTTACACGCTACCAGATGATTGGTATAAGTGCAGCTTTACAAAGCCGCGCGAATTTACCGTCGATGATGGCAACTCACGCAAAGCGGACCGCGACGACATTCGTGCGGGCGTTGCAAGCGTGCCAGAAATCCTAGCGCGTCGCGGGTATGATCCCATCGAGTTTACACGCAAAAACGCGGAATATTTGCAGAAATCGGACGAGATCGCCGAGGAATTTGGAATTGATCGCGTGCGACTTGGAACATCTCTAATGCCTGGCGACGTAATGCCGGACGACGACAACGAAACCAACCAAAACGAGGAAACTTGACACAATAACCCTACTTAATATGGACACTCAAAATAAATGGTTCGACATGAGCCGACCACAAAACGCGGAGGGCGAGCCGTCCACCGAGGCCGAAATCTCTATCTACGACCAGATCGGCGGATGGGGAGTGACTGCCAATGATTTCATCGCGCAGCTCAAAGAGCTTGGCGACGTTGAGACAATCAATCTGCGCATTGCATCCGGCGGCGGCTCTATCGTCGAAGGCAACACGATTTTCAACGCACTCAAGCGACATGGCGCGAAAGTTGTTACTCATATCGACTCGCTCGCCGCTTCGATGGCATCCGTCATTGCAATGGCTGGCGACGAAGTGCGCATGGCAGAAAATGCACTTTTGATGATTCACAATCCGTGGACAATGAGCATGGGCGGCGCAGAGCAACTTCGCAAAGACGCCGATTTGCTCGACAAAATGGAAGCGAACATTCGCAACGCCTATTCGCGCAGCTCGCTAACGTCCGAGGAAATTGACGCCGCGATGGAAGCGGAAACTTATTACACCGCGAGCGAAGCACTGGAAGCTGGATTTATCGACCAAATCGAAGGCGCCAACCTTGCAGCCGCTTCGATTGGCGACATGGAAACGCTCAAGGACTTTGCAAGCGTTCCACAAGCGAAGATCGACGGCATTAAGATCGAATGCCAAGCGCGCCAAATCGAATCGCTCAATGCAAAACTTGCAGACCGAAACGAGCAAATCGAATCGCTCGACGCAAAAGCAATTGAGCTTGCGAGTGAGCTTGACGCCGAACGCGAACAAGCAAAAGCAAACGATGAATTGTTTGAACAATTCAAACTCGACGCCGAATCGAATCTCGAAAAAGCGAAAGAGGAAACTAAGCAAGCAATTGCCGCGAAAGCAGCAGAGCTTTTAAACGAGGCAGGACATCCTCCGATTCCAGAAGAACCGAACAACGACCTCACGCCTCACGCCGCCAAAATGACTCCAGAAATGTTCTGGGATGAATATCGCGCGTTTGATGAACGAGGCGACTTGGCAGGTAAAAATACATTCTACGCAGAGAACAAACACGTTCTTGGCAAATAATCACGCAACCCAATAACCAAAACAAACTATGGCTAATACAATCGCAGGCGTTAACCTCGCCGAAATCGCGCAAGAAAGCTTGAATGGGCTTCAAACCCTATTCGCTCCACTTGCCGCACTCACAACCGACTTTTCCGACGACATTCGTAACGCCGGCGAGTCTGTAACTACCCGTTACCCTACTAAACCAACCGCCGCCGATATGTCGGCAGGTTACAAGAGCGCAGCCGCCGATGTCGCAATGACTTCCGCGACAATCACGCTCGACACTCACTATGGCTTCACATACGGCTTCACCGACGTTGAGCGTAGCAAGTCCAGTATCAATCTGAACAACCTCTTTATCCAGCCTGCATTGCAAGCGTTGGGCGATAAGGTTTTCGGCGACGTTTGGAATCTTGTGTCTGCTGCCAACTTCGCAACAAGCTCGACAATCACTGCGGCAAACTTTGACCGTGACAGTCTTGTTGATCTTGGCGCGACATTGACCGAAACAAAGAAAGCGAGCCAGATGGACCGCGCGATCTTTATGAATCCAACCTATTATGCTTCGCTTGTTAAGACTCTTAACAGCGCAGAGTTTCCGGGCATGGGTGCAGGCAAGGCCGAGGCAATCGTCCCGCGTGTCGCTAAGTTCGACAGCTACGAAACCGACATTGCAGACGCAAACGGTGAAAATCTCGCAGCGTTCGCCTTCCAAAAGAACTCGCTTCTTATGGCTGGCCGCACGGTTGACAACGAAATGGCCCGCGAAGCTGGCATTGAAGTTGAAACGGTCGTCATTCCCGAACTTGGCTTGCCAGTTCAATTCCGTCGTTGGTATGACTCCGAGGGCGTGCTTTACTACAATTGCAATCTTCTTTACGGAGTTGCAAAGGGCGTCGATTATGGCGTGCGCGTAGTAACTGCCTAAGCATTAATTTGAGCGGATCGTTTTTGGATTGGGAGAACCCGGTCGGCGATCCGCTCTTTTAACCTTTAAAAATTATGTTCAAACCATCACTGACAGTTCACAAATCGCCGAAAGGCAAATTGACGGTTCTTTCCGTTTCTGAAAATGCCGACGAAGCTGTAAAGTCGTATGTCGAATGCAAGGAAGCTGGCGAGGTGCAGTTGATCGTTCGCGGGCAATTGCAAAAGCAGAAAAAAATCGATGCGCCAGTCGTCGAAAAGAAGCCAACAAAGAAGGCGGCTAAATAATCTCCTACCCCATCACCACACCACGCGGCTCGCTCAATATCGGGCGGGCCGCACTTATTTTTACGCATGAGTTTTTTTGATGACATTGACGCAGGAGTGACCGAGGCCGTTTCGACGATGGGCGAATCGTTCACGATGAGCAATCACGCCGGCACATTCAAGGGCGTGTTTCGCGGCGAGACATCGCCAGTAGATTATGGCGACGTGCAAGGCTACGATACCGAAACAACCGACGCGTTGACTGTAAACAAATCGTTGTTTACCGAGGGCGCACCTCCAATGATCAATGAAGAAATCACAAAAGCAAACGGCGATCGCTTTGTCATTACGATGATTGAAAGCGGCGACTCTTCATCGTGGGACATGGAACTAAACAAGCTCGATGCCTAAGAACTTCTCAGTTGATGACACGCTATTCAAGGCGCAAGCAAAGAAGCTTGTGCGTCAACTTAAACTAGACGAAACCAAGCTAGTCCGTGAGCAAGCTGGGCTATTGGCGCAACTGCTTTGCAAGGTCACTCCGCCGTTCAAATCGTATCCAAAAATGAGCGGCAAACCGACATACGGCGGCAGTGTTGGCGTCGGTCGCGCTGCGGTTCGACGTGATTTTTTCCGCGCGGTTCAGCGTGTTGGCAAGTCGGCATCGTGGAAAGACAAAGGCATTTCAAAAGCGATCCGCACTGGCGACGTGCGCTATTTGGAAGAACGATTCAAATACATTAAAGGATCGAATAAACAAAATTTAAACGTGCGCAAATATGACGACCGATTGCACAATTCAAAGCGCAACAATCGAGGGCGAGTTGGCCGCAACACTAAAGCCACCGTCGGCGTTCGCGACGTTGACGTAAACAAAGGGCTAAAGCGAGCAATGAACAACGTAGGCATCGCGAAAGCTTCGCTAGCGTTGGCGGCGTTGCGTTTGGGGCGACCATCGCCGCCAAAATGGATTGCTAGGCATTTTTCGCGCGTTAATACACCAGTGAGCGTAAGTCGAAATCCATCGATTGCGTCGTTTACTGCAACCGCAAAGGGACTCGACTCGCCAGACTTTAGGAATCGCACAAAACAAGTCGAGCGATTCCGGATGGTCGCAATGGTCAAGCGACTTGAACACTTAGTAAAGGCCGACGCCAAAAAAGCAGGATTTAAAACAAAATGAACACAACTTATTACGACTTTGAAAGCGGACTTGAACAAGGGTTCAAAACCTTGTTTGCAAGCGCGGATTTAACGCTACGCATTGCCGACGACATCGGCGAAGGTGAACTGCCAGACGAATGCTTGCGACTCGAAATTGACACGGGCGGACCGATCAGCGACGAGCATCAAAACGCGGCAGGTATTTATGACAACTACGCCGGGACGTTTTCCGTCGTCATTGATACGCCGCGCGTATCGGGCGACCAGACCGCGACAATCGGCAGCGGATTCCGCAACCGACATCGTGAGCTTGTGGCACGTGCGCGTAAGACGCTTGAGGAAATTGACGCGACAATTCTTTTGGCAAATTGGCCTGGAGCACTATCACCAACGAAGATCACGCCAAGCGGCACGGATCGAGAGAACGACGCAAAGTCGATGCAGACCACTCTTTCGTATGCGTTTCAATTCCGGATAGACGCAACAACTTGACACATAAACCCTAATCAAATGAACCCATCAGCACGAGAAATCTAAATCATGGCATTACCTAGCACAACTCCAGCAAACTTCCCGCAAGGACTCGACGTAGTAACTATCAACGCGGTGACTTACATTGCCGATTCGATTGACATCGAATCCGAAACAACTCGCGGCATCAATCGCACCGACGAATACGGCGACTGGGCCGAACAGCAAACCCGCGCGTCATCCGATCCGATTGAAGGCACAATGACGCTTCAAAAAGCGACGACTACAACAGCATTCCCAGAAGCTGGAACCGAGTTTACGCACGACTACGACGCGAGCGGCACGGCATCGACTCTGCGCGTTCTTAACGTTAAAGCGAACCGCTCGAAAGATGAAGCGGATACGTTTGAAATCGGCGTTCTTGTTGTCTCATACCAAGTATAATGTCTGACGCAATTGACATAACGTTGACAGCGGCGTATCGAATCGACGGTCAGATTAAGACCATCGGTTCGACCGCCAAGGTCGCGCAATGCGTAGCCGACGATCTAATCAAACGAAACAAAGCGATCCTTACTAATGAGCCTACCGAAGCAGAAAGCGACAGCGACGGCGGCGAGTAATTACGCAACGATTCGCAGCCAGATCGAGAACGACCGCTTGCACGCATGGTCTTGCGCGCCGACGTTTACCATTGGCGACGTTGAGGTCGCGCCTATGACGTTGCGCTCGATGATTGATCTAGAACTATCGGGCAATGCGTTCATCGTCGGGAGCGAACCGACAGCGGGCGACATTGCCGCTTACATTTGGCGGCATCATACCGATTTCGGCGACGAAGCAAAGCGCAAGGCATTTGTTCGCAAGGTCGCTAGCTCGAAAAACGTCGATCAAATGATTGCCGATATTTTCGATCATTACGGATGCGCGCTTGAGGACTCGCCAGCTTCGTCTCAATACGGCGGCACGTCGATTGATAACCGATTGCCACCGATACCGGCGATTGCGTCAATATGCCATGAATACGGCGCCACGTTCGGCGTCGATCCGCGCGAGGTTGCTGACATCGATCTTCGCATCGTTTTTCAATCCTGCCGCGCTATTCGATTGCAGAGCGGGGCAAAATACTCCGAGCCAAAACGACTGCGTGAGGCTAAATCAGAATTTCTAAAACAGCATGGCTAAAACTTCCATCACGGCAAAACTAGGACTCGACACGACCGCTTTTCAACGCGGTTTGGCGAAGTCGCAAAAATCAGTCGGCAACTTTGTTAAGAGTGGCATTGCTAAATTTGGTGCGCTTGCTGGAGCTGCTGGACTTGGCGCAATGGCTAGATCGGCGATTGATCTTGGCAGCAAGATTTCAGATATGGCCGTGCAACTTAATATCGGCACTACAGAATTGCAAACGCTTGAGTTTGCAGCGCGCGAAGCTGGCGTAGAGGTCAGTGTAATGGAGCGCGCGTTGCGTAACGTGCAATTGCGGACGCAAGAAGCGATTAACGGTAACAAATCATATTCAGAAGCGTTTGATCGACTCGGCATTGATATTAACAAATTCAATCAGTTGCCAACCGAAAAAAAATTGGAAGCCATTGCAGTTGCTCAAGCAAATGCGAAGGATCAAGCGTCTGCGTATAATGACGTTGCGATCATTTTAGGACAGCGAGCGGGACCAGCGATGCAAGAAATCTTGCAAAATTTAGCTGGTCCTAATGGATTCAAAGGGCTATCAGACGCCGCAAAAGAATCGGGCGAGGTGATGAGTGAGGAGACCATTGCAAAAATGGATTTAGCCGCCGACCGAATTGAGAGCTTTAAGCGTAAAATGACGGTTCTTACGTCTGAGGTGCTAGTCAGACTCGTTCCGGGCCTTTCAATATTAGGTCAAGGGCTTGGATTTGTCGGCGATATTGTAGGCATAGCTGCGGCGAATTTCTTAGCGTTTGGGCGTGCCATTGGAAGCGTCTTGTCGGCAGTCATAGCGCCAGCGATTAGCCAAATGGAAGCACTAGGGCTTGCTATTAAAGCGGCTGGCCAATTTGCCGCGCGTGATTTTTCGGGAGCTAAAAAATCAATCAACGCCGCGAAAAAAGCCGCTGGAGAAATGATTGACGAAGTCAAAGCGATACCCGGTGAAATAAGCGGAGCGTTCGACCAACTAAAGAGAGACGGATCTGCCGCACTGGAAACGCTAGGCGATTCGGTTGACAAGCGAGCTAAGTCCATTGCAGATAGTGTTGACGATATAACTGGCGCATCAAAAAAGATGAACGAAGAAGTTAAAAAGGTCGACGAGACAGTTAAACAATCGCCAGTTGTTGGCGCATCAAAAGAAAACGAATCCGAAGCAGTATCATCAATTGAAGGCGACAAAACTGTTTTGGAAAAAGAAAGAATCCACAGCGGGAAACTTAAGGCTAGCGGCGGATTGAAGTCGCACATAAAAAGCGCGGCCTCAAAACCATCTGGACCGAATCCAGAAGTCACGCAAAAAGCAATGGCCGACGACATTAAAACAATCGCAAAGGAACTGACAACAACGACACGATGAGCCTACCAACGACAGACACTATTTTCGCACAGTCGCGCGCGGCTGATTCTTGGGTCGAATATCCGTTCATGGAGCGCGGAGATTCGACAGCGAAAATCTATCACATGAAATGTTCCGTCAATCGCGCAGACTATGCACCTATTGCTATCAACGCGGCAATGACAAGCGCGGGCACAGCGGGCGTTATATCTTTACCATTTGCGAGCGACGCAAACGCGTTTTTCGTTGGCGACTTTGGGCATTCTTATAAAGACGGCGGGCTAGTTGAATTTGACAGACAATTTGCAACGATTCCAGCGACACGCACGCGTGAGCTTGTCGGTTCGCGTTCGTTTGGCTTTCCGACATATCAAGACGTTGTTTACACGGTCCCGGCGACCGCCGAGGCCGCTGACTATGGCGAAAATTTATGGGAATACAAACCGGCTGGCGGAGGCAACACATCGCCAGCGCCGCTTTATCTCACGTCGACGTATTACAAGAGCGCAAGCATTCCAACATCATTGCCAGAAGTATTCAAACCGATACAAAACGGCATTTTTGTTGACTACGTAACAAACGGATTGACATTAATTTTAACAAACGCAAAAGCGATCAACGGCGAGTCTTTCAACGCTAACTTTACAGTTTCGGCAACATCACCTAGCGCGTCTTCTTATTCTTCTGACGTGACTGCTGGAAATTATAAAACCGTTGACGTTGAGGTTGAACGATACGCTGGCGATATTTTTGTAGTTAAAGAATACGAAATGAAAGCACAGTAATGATTGAGCCAAACATAAGCGGATGGCAGTCGATAAAGGCCAAATTAAAGCAAGTCATCGGCGTTGCAAACAAAGTCGAGAATATGACCATACAGCGCGGCGGCACGGTTGATTCCGTGACGTTCGCGGGCGACTCAATCAAGATAAACGTGCGCGACTTCCCGAAGGCAAAAGCTGGCGGCGGTGGCGGCGGTGGCCTATCTGGCATCGAAATTATATGGGCAGATCAAACGTCAACCTATATCCGATCGTCTGATATGCTTGCCGACTACGACCCGGACAATGATTCATATTGGTCGCTTATTCTTACAATTGGAACGGCGAGCTTCGACAAGACGCTAACGTATGATTCAACCGAAGATATTTTTGAGGACGATGGAGCGACGCCTCCGGTTCAAACGAAATATCGTTTTCGCTTAATTACTCAAGGCGTGGATTCCGAGGGCAATTCAGTCAGCACACCCATCAGTATGTATGGTCAATATCGAGAGGTGACGACTTGCATCAATGGCGCACCATTTCAACGCTTAACCAAGGTTACTTAATATGCAAACTGCGACAAAATTTGAGGCCGAGGGCGTTGATAACGGGTTTCCGTTCTGCCCCCCTAAAGTCAATGTTGCCGACAGGGGGGACGGAAGTCCTTATGACTACTGGACTACGCTGAGTGGTGTAAGCAAGGATAGCCCCGTAGCGTCGGATGCTCTCATAGCCGAATCATTGCAACTGGGAATGAAGCTGTTTTGGAACCTTAATGAAATCAACTGCGATGCCGCGTATGAGGATATAAGTGGCAATATTAATTCGGTTAGTAGTGCCATATTTGAGGTGTTTAACGAATCGGGGAGTGCCACGGAGCCTAAAGATAGAGTATGCAATACGCTAGGTTTACAATCTTCAACAACCGATCCTAACAATTCAAATTTCCCACATGCTCAGATAGGATCAAATAGACTCAACATCTGCCGAATGTATGACGGGCCAACTAGCAGTGAAGACAATTTCATTGGATACGGGGCAACATTGGCTAGGCCATTAAATCCTAGAACCACATTCATCGGATGCACTGGCGGAGCGGCAGGTGGGTTCTGCTCGACCGTGCTAGGAGGTTATTTAAATGAAGAAAACATATCGTCCATTGCCGAGGATTACCAATATGTAAACATGGGTAGCGTGGGATCACCAATATGGCTAACATGCGCGGCGGTCGCTCAGAACTCTGGATCATATAGCGGAACTGTTGACGCATCTTTACTTATTTCTGAGATAACATACACGAATGGCCCAACCGTGCGCAACGGGTATGCCGAAATCACATCACTAGAATTCTACACCTACCCCACCTAAAACTTGACACGCACGCGCTTAGTAAATGAGCCACACTCTGACAGTAAACACCGCGCGATCTAATGTGCATACGGCGCTGGTCGCGGCAATCGCGCAACCATACACGCCTAAAGCATTCCCAACGCTCACGTTTGGCGAAACGATTGACATCGAGCTTTACTTAGTCACCGAAGGCGGAGCGATTGACGCGCGTAGCGGCACGACAGGATATACGCCGCGCGTATCGGTATTATTGCCAACATTGCAACCGACCTGCGGCACTTTTACGATTAGCGACGGAGTGGAAACCATCACAGCCGATTACAACGTCGGCGCGCAAGATTTGGAAACCGCGCTCAATGCAATGAACGACGGCGCGGGACCGTTCGACGATCAATGCACTGTAACAAAATTTGCAGACGGCACATTTAGCATTCTTTTCGATACGGTCGGCGACAAATCAGAATTGACCGTATCAGCATCTGGCATCCAGCCGACGAGCGCCGCGTCGGTCTTGCCGCTTGTCGAAGGCGACGCAACAACGCGCGAAGAACAATTGATTCGTATTCTTGCCGAGCCGCTTGTTTTCGAGGACAGCGCGACGCAAATTGCAAGCGGATGGTCAATGACGCTCGATGCAAACAACGCCAACATTTTACGCGCAACGGCTGCGGAGCAAAGCGACTTGTCCGCAAATTATTCAATTGAAGTCGTGTCTCCAACTGCAACGGTTGACGTGGTTGCACGCGGTCCGGTGATTATCAATGAGGGATCTTTTGACATCGCGGCGCTTTCGGGGATTACGTATCTGGAAATTCCAAACCTTAACGCGGCAATCATCCAACGCGTTGACATTGTCGGTCTCACGGGAGGAACGTCTACCGATCTCGATAGCATTGCTACGGTCGATCTATCAATCGGTTACACTTTATTTACTGGCGTTCAAATTGGCGCGAATGTGCCAGGCAAACAGTGGACGCTTACGAGCGGCAACGAGGCCGAAAATCCAGCTGGCGGCATTGTTCGGCCCGACGACTACAACGAAACAACGAACGCGAAATACTGGCAGGTCACACTTTAAAATGAAAAATCTCTTTTTACTTTTACTCACATTGACCGCGCAAGCGGTAACGCTACCGCTTTATATTGATACGACTACGAACACCGTAGTCAGTCCAGACGCACCGACGACGCTTGCGGGATACGGGATTGAGGATGCGATAGGCGGCGATCCTGCGGATGGCAATTTCCTCGTCGGTGATGGATCGGCGTTTATTGTTGAAAGTGGAAACACTGCGCAAGTAAGTTTGGGCATAATTAATGACGCAAGCGGGATTAATATTGGTCAAGATTCATTGGCTCAATTTTATTCTGGTGTTTCAATCGGAATCGGAAGCGACGCCACTAGTGGAATTGCCATAGGTCTAAATTCAGAAGAAACGGCGCAGGGCGTAGCGATTGGCGGGTTCTCATCGGTTGAGTCTGGAGTGTCGGTGGGAATATCTAGTAGCTCACTGATCGGCGGCGTTGCAATTGGAAACTCAGCAGTTGCGGACGGTGATGGGCGAGTCCAGCTTGGATCAGGGACAAACGCAATAGACAGCACGATCCAATTCCTTTCATCTGGCAGCGTTACGGCTGCTCAATTTGGGCGACTAAACACATCAACAACATCCGTAACATCTACGACCTATACGGCGAATGCTACAGATTCAACTATCATAGTTCACGACGATACGGCGGGGGCAGTAGTTACAATCACTTTACCCCCAGCTGCAACGGTTGGAGATGGATTCGCGCTAGTCATTTTAAAGAAGGATAGCACGGCACATGTAGTCATCGACGGAAACGGATCTGAGACAATTAACGGATCAGCAACGCAGCAACTCACTGGGCAACACGAATCAATCAAAATTATAACAAACGGAATCGAATGGTTCATCATATCTGGAATCTAACTTGACACAACAACTCTTAATACAATGAGCATTTCAACGCAAACACACACTAGCGGCGCATGTCGCGCAATCACACCAGACGCGCCGCTTGCGCTCGGCACATGTCGCGCGATCTACGTTGGCGGCGCGGGCGACATTTCACTCGACGACATCGGCGGCGAAACAATTGTTTTCGTTGGCGTGCTGGCAGGTTCTATTTTGCCAGTGCAAACGTCACTAGTAAACAGCTCCGCTACGACTGCCACTAATTTAGTCGCGCTATACTAAAATGATTCGACACGCACCAAGCATCGGACTGGGACTTGGCTTATCGTTGCGCGGCTCTGGCGTCGGAGTTCAAGGACTGCTAGACCTATACCCAGGCGCAGCAGCAGCCTACAGTCTCCGCGCTCTGTCTACTGGCTGGTTGGCTGGTGACGTGGTTGAGGTTCGACGTAGTTCGGATAGCACGACGCAAGGCTTTACGGCTAATCAGATTACTAGCGGGGCAATGCTGGACTTCGTGAATAACTCAAGTTGGACAAGTGCCGAAAATTCAACATCCGACCCATACACAACATTTACTGGGGCAAGCCTCAGCGGATTTACTGCGACCCTTTCGACGGGCGTGGCATTTGGTGGCTTTGGTGGCGTGTCTGGCGTATCTGGTCAGACGGTATCTGTTTCATTCGATGTGGTTATAAACTCAGGATCTCCAAGCCTAGCGCTAAGAACTAGCAAATCGGTTATCGCTAATAGGTCAAATTTCGTCACACTTACTGAAAGCGGGAGTTATACGGTAGACTTAACTGCAACTGACGCATTCGGATTCATTGGATTCTCCGAGGGAGATGCTGGCAGCGATTACACTATAAGCAACTTTGAAGTCACTGCGGTGTCTGGGGAAGACGGCTTCGTATCAACATGGTATGACCAGAGCGGCAATGGTAACGACGCGACACAGATCACGACAACATCACAGCCGAAGATTGTTTCTGCTGGCAGTCTGGTGACGGGTGGGCTTGATTTTGATGGGGTGGATGATAGACTGGAAGGAACTAGCGCAATCAGTAGCACTGACATTGCGATAATTTCAGTTTGTAAGTCGTCGGACAATACTGTTGGTGGCATAGTCTCAATGCTAGATGCCTTTGATGATGGTCAAGAGGTATTATTTGCAGTAGATGAGTTCCGTTATCAGCTCCAGGATTCAGATTTAGTTGTTTCTGGAGCAAACACGAATGAGAGTCTTTTATTCGCAAATTACGATGGGACTAATCAATCCTTATCCATAAATGGATCACTTAACACGCAACTAGCCAGCAAAACTGTAAGCGTTTCTACGACTCATCGGATCGGTGGAAGAGGTGCAGCGGGCTATCTGAACGGCACGATCGCAGAAGTAATCATCTACAACTCAGACCAATCCGCTTCCCGTGTAGGCATCGAGACGAACATCAACGACGCATACTCAATCTATTAAATGACCTATCTAATTCTAAGCCAACCATCGAAAGAATACGGGCAAGCCGTGTCGCATGAGCTATGGATGCTCGCACGTCCACGCGGGATCAGTGACGGCGAGACAAGTCAATACTACTGTGGCGTAATTACTCACGCTGATGGACGTGTTGCTATCGGGCCATTAGACGGCGCGCAACCAGTTCATATCAATGCTGACGAATTTTCATTTGTAGAGTTAATTGGGGCAGCAATCACGGAAGAGGAAGAGGCGGGAATCGCCGCAGCAATCACCGAGGCTAAAGGCGGTAGCATTGACATTGTGGCACTCATTGAATCCTCACCATCACTATCGCCAAACCTACGAACCAGAGAGCAGCTTGAAGCTGACGGATGGTTCCCAGCTCAAGAAGTTTAATGAAATCAAAAAGATCAAACTGCCGAACCAAATCACTCAAAGACAAGACGCTACCAACTGACTAAATGCCTCAACTAATTGCTCAAATGCACTCCGACCCTGAATTATTTTATATGCTCTTTGGTGCGCTCCAACTCGTCGTAGTTGGACTCGCGACATGGACGCTAACGACTGTAATTAAACAGGGAAATCGTATCACAAAAATGGAAACTATGCTTGAATCGTCGCTAATCACTGACGTTCAAGACCTCAAAAAACGGATTCGCCACGTCGAGACCGTATGCAGATATTGCAAATGAAGATCATCGGATTACTAGCA
>Ga0115561_1000802_pt1 | contig 22981 bp, 19 predicted proteins | sample COGITO_mtgs_1105_4_FD_87201 | JGI IMG/M metagenome (GOLD analysis project Ga0115561, IMG submission 87201) | Pelagic marine microbial communities from North Sea - COGITO_mtgs_110512 | ecosystem: Environmental > Aquatic > Marine > Epipelagic | place: Germany:Helgoland, sampling site Kabeltonne...
CATTCATTCGATTTTTACAAAGTTCTACAAGTTGTGCAAGTGTTAAAGAAGAAAACTTAATCGCGTCTCTTCATCGCAATGTAGTATTGTTTGGCGGGCGTGGCTATCCACTGGTCAAACCAGGTTCCTTCAAGAGGTTTTCGAATCCGTGACTCCAGGAATTGTAAGACTGGTTCTACCGCTGATCCAACAGGAGGTGCTCTCGACGCGACATCTTTGAGTTTTTCCGACATGTAGTATTCGTGCGTTGCTGTTTCCATATATAGTGATATGTACCAATGTTATTGCCGTTTCGCTTTTTCTACAACTGATTTTTCCAACGACAACGACAAGTACCCCAAGGTGGTGTAGGTATACATTGCAAAAATGGCCAGATGTAGGAGGGTCTGCAATGCCAACACAGTCATTTTCAAGGCGACGTATCCCAGAATCATAACGACAATCCCTGCAATAATATTGTCGAGCCACATCACATTGTAGCATTCAATCCAGACAGCATCGACCGGTTCTTGTTGGTAAGCGCTCAGTGCCAACTTTCCCAACACGGAATCAAGTGAAACCAATCCCCATTCCACGATTGTCGTTCCAATGCTGGGAAATTTCCAGCGCAGCCAGAAGAGAGACGGCCAAAAAATAAAGTACTCTTCCATGAGTACAGGCAATGTCAGTTGACTGCCAACAGTGGTATTTGCCACATATTGTGCACAGTCGATGTAAGATTGAGAAATCCCAATCGAGACATTTATTAAATCTCGCTGCCAAAAGGTCGAATTGTTGTTTTTATTGGCTTTCATAATATTGTCGTTGATATCAATATTGACTTGTGTCCAAGGGTCGGCAACGGAACAGGACAGGCAAGTATCTTCGGACGGATTTATGGCTAAATTGGGAAAATTTTTATAAAAACAGTCTGGGTCCAGTCGCGAGTGATACCAAGCATTGATGTCTTCAACCAATGTGTATGGCGACAGGGGATAACAAGAAAGCATGTAGCCGTAGACCATGTACAAATATAAGAAGTTGACCATGGTGGCAATAACAATGGTATTGGCCATCCACACCAATGGTATTACCGACCATGTAGTAGATGTCGCGATGACCAGAATGAGAATGACTGACGCCAGGATTGCATTGTCCATATATTCCAATCTTTTTTCTTGTGTGGTAGTGGTGACAAAGATACTTTGTTCCAAGTTGCAAGCGCTGAAGAAAATGTAATCATAGACATAAAAGAAACTGTATCCATAGAATGGAATGTATGTATTGTCAGTGACCGACACAAAATCTTTCGAAGAGTTGAGAAATTTGTCAACTTGGTTCAACCATTGTTCTTTGTGTGACGCGTCCCCCATGTACACCCACAAGTCGTCGAACAATAGTTCCCAATCACGTGCTACGTAAAAAGTCCAGCGTGTTGCATCTGTTGCGATGGGTGTTTCGGAGTTGGAAAGTTTTGTAAATGTTGTATCAAAAAACTCTGAATTGTATTCTGCCAAGTCGTCAAAATATAGGGTTACATTTTCCAATATCCAAGGCAGACCATATTGGGTATTTGTGTAAAAGTTGCTTAATCCCTTGGTCTGAATGATGACTGCTTCCACTGCGTTATCCATTATATTGCAGTTGGTGCACCACGTGGGCCCGGTAGTGCCATCCCCTCGTTCTTTGCATGTTTTGACATGTGTCACTAGCGGTGACTTTAATTTTTGTCTCCGATGGTCGTCATTGACTGCGTTTATGTGATGCCATCCTTTTAAAATGTGGCGTTTCAATTTCCCAAAGGTACGAGTTGTGTGTGTAGAATCTGTCGACGCTGTGCCAACGGTTGCCCACCATTTGTGTAAATGTTGGTTCATTTCAAGCATGGCGTCCTTGGCTTGGTACACTTCTTTGGACATGTCCCGCCTCGTCCATTCGGAGGAGGTGGTATCGGCCGCAATTTTGAATTTGGAGTAAGTTCTCCAGAGTTTGGCCGCCTCACTCGGATTGGCTTCGTTTTGATATTCGGGGTCAAAAAAACCAACAGTCGTCTCGACCATATTTGTCAATTGAAAAGTCTGAATTAATTTCCCGGAAACGGCGTACAACGATTGAACCATTTTGATGTAGAGGTCCGCGTCGATTCCTTTTTCTAGCATGATGAGCCGTATTTGACCCCAATCTCTGTTGTTGACCAGACTGTAGTGTTCTAATATTATTTTGACCGCATACAATGAATCAAATGCCACCATGTATTTCCGTTTCCAGTTGTAAAAAATATCGTCTGGAAATTTAGTAGACCCCAAGAGTGACTGCAGTTGAATACCCAAATATTTATATTCGATGCATTCCAACCATGTGGCCTTTTCGAGTGGACGCAATTCATTATATTTGTAGTGGGCGACATCGGTCATGAAATGGTCACAGACCGATGTTCCGTTCCATTTCAATGTTTCTGCAATTTTTTGGGTAATGTCTATGTCCTGTTCTTGGAGTCGGTGACCATGGAGTCGGCGACCATCGGTGTCCATTTTTAAACACGTTTGTTTTTTCCATCCCAAGACCCCCCCCAGAATACCGTCGATGGTGCCCATGACCGTGTTTAGTAGTTCGCAGACTGTTGAAGCCATTGATTTCAATATCATGCCAAACCCCTCTTTACCTTCACCGTTGACTGTGAAGAAATCAAAGACCGCCCCCAAAATCGACCACATTTTCTGAATAAGGATGACTTGAATTTTGGCCCATAGTTTAAAGCCGTTTTCAAACATGGGTCCAATGAGATCATTGTTGCCGGCCAACACTGCTACAAATTGCATTGTCAATTCTATAATCTGCCCAATTAGATTGACCAACCCATCTTTGATTGCTTCGCGAATCACCCCAAATATTTGAACAATGCTCTCACACACTGCACCGGCTCCAGGTTTGATTTCGTTGAGTAATTCACCAGTGGTTTCCCAAAAATAAATAAAGGCCCAAAATACACTATCTATTTGAGTGTCCACCGCCGACTCAAAAGTCTCCAGCAACGTCTCTTTGGTCATGTCTTTGAAATTCATGATAAGACTTGTTACCATTTTACCAAAAACCAATATGAATCGAGTGTATTGTATGTACATGACTTGAATGACCATGTTGATATATTTGGCCAGTGCTTTTTTTAACCCAATGCGTACATTTGGTATCAACCCCGCTATCATGGCCGCTATAGCCCCCTGTTGACGTTCATAGTCACACATCCGAGGCAATGTGTCAAAATTAATGTCGGCATAATTGCCCGCCATAATGCTGATGCCATTGTGCAACACTTGACGACCAATGTTCATGGTCAAGCGTTTGGAATTGCGTATGTAGAGACCAGCCGAACAGAAGAAATCAAATCTGCCCCAAATACGACAACCTGGCGTATTTTCTTGAACCTGTTTAATGTCTCTGTTCTGAGCAGAGACTTGTGAAAAGTCTCGGAATGTGCGCAATTCTGAGATTGATTTAAATCTTTCCGAGTCGTCACAAGACCATTCTGCACGGCGCCAAGTCCCATCTATCATTTCGCCCGGCTTGACAGTGCATCCCGTCCCACTGTCCGCATATAAATCTTTAATGTGGTTTAATTTGGTTTCTGCATCTGCAAATTGACCCAGAAAACTGAGAGTGGGAGTGTTTGCAATTAAATACACTGATTTCGACCGATTTTCTGGTTTGTCGGACGCGAGTGACTCCCCATTCGCCGCTCTGTCGGCCACGTCACAATTGGGATTGATTGGTCCGAGAGACACCATATAATCCAGTGCGTCCGCAAACGCTCCAGTGTTTTGAAATGTCCATTCTATCATCAACGAATTGCACCAATGTTCCGAGACGGCAGCCGATGTGAATCGGTCATCTATTAAGTCACCCACTTCTTGGTTGGAAGCAGTGGTTTCCAAATCCGGGTAGCGTGAAATGCACATGCACGGAGAGGTCGATTTCAGTGGTCGCAAGTAGGAACACATGCAATCCGAACTCTCGTTGTCCTCACATATTTTCAATTGCTTCGACGTTGACTTGTATTTTTTTGTCTCACAACCTGCCCACCTTTGGGCGTTTTTTTGGACAGGGGTAAGTGATGTCCAGTACTGTGGCAAGTCTCCCTGTGCTCCTCGCGATGTCAATCTGGTTATGAATTTTTTCTCAATGTGCAAATTGTTCAGACCATGACCACAATTGATCGGGTAATTGAACCAATGTCCCGTAACAATGTCATTCCAGGACAGTGCCACTCGTATCAATACCCGAGCTGATTCCACCGTTGTACGGGTGATTGGTACCAACGCGCGTGGTATTTTGACAAATTTATTAACCAGTTCCCCGTCCGGTCCTTCGACTTTGATTCCAACACCGGCATCGGAAATATCTACAAACGGAAAGGCGTCCCCAAACCCAGGACCCAAAATGCCGTGAGACAGGTGCATTATCATTGCGTCCATGGGGGCAAACACATCAAAATTTAAATTGGGCTGGCCGCACCAAGGATTGTAGACTGGCTTGTTTTCGTCAAGGGTCGACCCGTAATGAAAGTCGCATTGACATTTGCCACCGTCCTGTGTCCATATCCAACCACCGAGATAAGGGTTGTTATCGGGAGAGTCGACCATAGAATAGTCATAAGCACTGGCCTCTGCACGGTCTTGACAGGTGTATACTTTAGTGCGGGCAATGGATGGCCCCTCCCATCGTTGTAACGTTCGAAACATGTCTTGTTTGTTTGAAAATATACTTTTGACCAGTAATTCGACGATGGCCCCCCAGGCAATAAACGGTATATTCCAAGTGTAAATGCCATAATAATAGTATGAACATCCTACTGTCTCATGCAACGGTACTAATCGATATTGTGCCACATCGTCGGCCCAGTCACAATGAATATCTAGCGGAATGGTTTGTTCTTTTAATATTTGGAGCGCGGTGTCCGATTCTGTGACAAATGTTTTGATGACATAGGTTAACCATTGCATCAGAGATGCTTGAGCATAAACAGCTTTGTGCAATTGTGACAATGATTTCGTCATTGACCACATTTCTACGTCGAACGATGTTTGGTGTTTGTTGTCAAATATGGCCATCAAATGCAGTGGACCATTAAACCCAATGGTTGTAGCAGCGTGCCACAAAGCCACTGTATTGTGGGCTGAAATCGTAAAGGGCCCCTCCAATGGTCGGTTGTTCAATACAAAGGCATGTTTTTGTTTTTCAACCGCAGTTCCAGGAGTTAACCCAATCGACAGTTCGTACAATACTTTTTCAATCCCTTCAAACATTATCGAGTCTATGGCCATCGCCATTTCTAACAAATAACGCTCGTATTTGAAATTAATACGATAAATGTCGGGAAGCTTGCCTTCTATAATGCTAAAAAACGATTGCCCAATGCGAACAAACATCTGATAATAATTATCAATGGCGGCCACCAGATGGGGTTGATGGGTTGGAATGAACAACAAATTAATCGGTAATTCAAACCGAGCACACGCACAAATTGCAACATTCTCCATCATTGCCAATGCTTTCATACCATGCTTGAGTGGCTCCGAAAATTCAAAATTATTGGTCATGAAATTCCCACCACTATTTTCATTTGTGGATGCATATCCAAAAAATCCAGCAGTCGAGGCTGAAAACGTTTTGACAACCAATGCCCCTTCGCCCATCGCACTTAAAAACACGCGCTGGTTGCATTTGACTGCAGTAATGTACCAAGCTTTGAACAATTGACCGTGCAACACGATGAAAGCATTCACTATCGGAATGAACAGTGCGTAGAATAAACGAGCCACCTGCAACAATGGAGTCAATATATTTTTCATCAGTGGCGCAATGGCACACGTCCACCCATCGTCAACAATTGTCAAAATCGAAGCATGGTAGTAATGCAGCAGCAATGTCAACCCCACAAATACAACAAATGCAAAGACCCATTTTGCTCGAGTTATTAACATCGTCACAAACTCAATCAAGATGTTAACAAATCCCTGTAATGGTTCAAACAGAATAGCAACAGTCAGTGTTGTCATTTGCATCAATATTTGGTTCAAATCTCGACTGAGGGCATCGTCCGTGAGACCCTCGGTATCAAAAAATGTAACAACTATGTATGAAAATACAATACCACTCAATGCAGTCAACAGTAAAAGGAAACTATCGTTCATGAATTATATCAAACAACCCCAAATATATACTACATATCCATAAAAAAGAAAATGTAGAGAATAGTTATGGGTTATATAGTTGCACAAACATATCAGCGGTCACAATGTTTTTTGTAAAACAACACACCAACCAGTGTGGACTTCACGCAATTCAAAACATGTTTAAAAGCGCGGCAATAACCAGAACAGATATGCACACGGCATGTGTCAAAATTGAACAACAAACAGGCGACCCGATTGCCAACCACGAATCGATGGGTGGAGACTGGTCGGTCTCTGCCATAGTCACCACTCTCGAATTACACGGATACCATGTACATCGCGCAGTAAAATCACGACAATGTCGAACATGGTGCGGGGACTCTTTGGAAACACTACTGGAAAACAAACTTTTTCGTGGATTGATTCTACACCAACCAGCAAATCGACATTTCACATGCATTCGTCCGGAACAAATCGATGGCAAGACATATCTATATTATGTGGACTCGCAATTGTCGGGCCCCATTCGCATTGCAGCCAAATTGGCAGAACAGCGGTGTTTGTCATCTACTTATTCATGGGAACCGTACATTGTCATGGGTGACAGTATGGAATACGTCGCACCCACACACACTGAGTCCCCCCATTGTACGGACAAACCTCGCGAAAGACCTCGGGTCAGACCATCCGAGGAATTTATGAAAGATTGGCACGACCTTGCAAACCAACCCAACTAACAACCAGTACAAATACAATAAAAAATAAAGCACTGTGTCTTGGAGGTGCTTTCTGGTCGGCACGACACATGGGACAGGTCGGGAAAGGTTTCTCATACACAAGTAATTCTCTGGTTTTCCACTTCAACCAGCAACGTTTGCACAACTGGTGTCTACAATTCAGTGTTACCAATTTACGATGTTTCAAATAACATATCGAACATTCAGGCATTGGCGAGCATCGACTTAGCAAAGATATATAAATACTTATTTTTAAGAGTCTTCGAATATTTAAGAGTCTTTGTGTTAATATTGGAGTCTTACAAGTCACTCAAAAAACTAAAAGATACAAAGGGGGTGTCAATCTCAGTCCTCAACGCAATCAGCTGAAGATTGCGACCAACCGACATGGATACCAACCCATATACCGACCTGGACACCTCGAACATCAAAACGCTGGACACCGCCGCCGCGCAGTCATTCTCTCAATCGCAACCAACCGACATGGACACCAACCGACACACCGACATGGACACCTCCAAAGCCAGACCACAAGATACCACCGCTCAGTCATCTGGCCTCCGAACTGTCCCCGCTGATCCGCAGTCATCTGTCTCATCTGTCCACACTGTCGACGAATGCATCCAAGAACGATACGAGAATACGGTTGAAAAGGGGGATGGCATTGTTTGTGTGTCAGCCAGTTCTCAGGCAGAGCAGTTGGAGCAAAACGAAGCAGAACTTCGTTCACGTGACGCACACATCAAAATCTTGAAAAATAAATTGGTTGCACCGAAGATGTTGCATTCGAAGGAGAAGAAGCAATTGCAAGAGCACTCGAAAGAGTTATTGAAAGAGGCCAACGCTCTTAGGCATTGTCGTATCGCACCACAACCTATGTGTGTTTTTAAAAAGGTAAATGGTAGAACCCATCAAATATTTCGAGAATGGAGCGGTGGAGTCAAAACAGATTGGACCGTACCATTTGATTTGGTACAGATTCATGTGAAGGAGTGGCAGGCTTGGGCCGCCCAAGAAGAACACTGTAAGTTGATTGAACTCTTGAGGCAATTGGAAGAAAAAAAGACAGAGGTCGCCCAAATGCAAAACAATGCAAAAGTAGCTGCTACTGAAATCGCAACCCTTCATAACAACGCGAAATTGATGCAGGTTGAGATTGAGACGCTCAAATGTTCGATTCGTGATTGTTAATGTATGCAAAATGTATGCAACATACAAAATTACAGACATAAATATATATTAAGTTAATCAAAAAAAAAAGACTATAAATATATAATATATAAAAAAAACTAAATGACCAAACAGAAGAAACGAGATAAACGTTTGTCTGACAAAGAAAAGTATTTGAACCGTCGCAAAGAGAGAGATGTCAACGATGTCTATGTCCAGACTATGTTTTCAGAAGCAATACGTGAACAACAAGAACAACAAGAAGACGATGGAGGAGATTCAACACTTGCGCTTCCCAATGATATAGAATATCAAAATGAAACTGATTGCCGCTTCGCTGGTAGACAAACAGAGTATGATGCTGGAGCCGGTGGTTAAAAAAAACATTGAAAAACAGATGAGTTTTTGGTTCGATTCAACACACAGTTGGGTACTCGGTCGCTGACTACACTTGAACCAGTTCAAGTATTGAATCCACTCGATAGTGGCGACGTGTGTGAATGGCACAATAATTGGACAACACATGACTCTGTAATACTGGTTCCAGTTCGATACATGACATCTTTTGACGGCTGCAGGTCGCGTCCGAACACCGACCTCGTTTGTATGGATACAACCGAATTTGAGAGAAGCACCACTGAAATCTTTTTTGCCGCGAAATTTTCAAAATTGGCCAAAATATAGTCATTGAATAGACCAAATACTCGGGGTATGTCAAGTAATTACACAGGGTGTATAAAATATCAGTCGGTAGCATTTGAGGGAAAGTGAGTGTCATTTAACAAAAACAAAATACTTTTATAGTTATTATCACATATAAAGTACAGCTGTAGAGAATATGTGTATTGCCAATAACAACCGAACTCAAGATTAAAAATGACAGATGTTATTATAGCCTACATTGCAGGAAAAGAAATGGCAAGAGGTCGTGGTACCAAGAAAGGACATGTCATGTTCAACCAACAAACATATCAAAACGTGACTGATTTCTACAACGATACAATCGAAAAGACTTGTCCGTCAGAGCATCAACGAGACCTTGGATGGTGGAAACATCGGAGTTACACAACCAAACAATACAATGCTTGCTACAAAACAATAATCACGATACAGCGCCAAAATATAACAAGCACTGCCGCCGTTGATGCAACCAACCGGTGAGGCAGAGCAAATATTAGTTTAGTAGTCCATTATGGGCCGCAATGTTCTGCTGTATTTTATTTATTTTTTCTTGATGTGCTTTGATTTGATACTCTAACGGTGGCCAGACATTAACATCGGTGGATGAACTCGAATAGTATTGGGGGTTGTCAATGACTTGTTGCCAAGAATAGTCCTTTTCGTTGTCTTGCCAACTCACTGGTATGCAATTGGCCCCCCGTTGCAAAGAAAACGGTACAAAATTGACAACAATGTCATGCTTGTTACGCTTTTCAGTACCTATAATGATTTCAATGCTCTTTTCGGTCAACACCAATTGCGTACATAAATGGTGTATATATTCCAATGTTTCTCGACTGGTAGTAGTGAAATTGGGCAGAATTAAATTAACATAACCGTGATGGGATATTCGTCGATATGCTTTCTGTTCTATGATGTAAAAACAATTAGCAATGCATTGTTTAACAGTCACAGAACACCCCCAAGTAGTGTAGTAAATTGGGTTTACACATTCGTCGAGTGATTTAAAACCACGACACCGAGACATGTTGATACACACCAACAAAACAACAGTATATATAAACAACTATTCTCAACATACATGAGTTTTTCTTGGGGCAATTATAAAAAAAACATTTCGTGTTTGCAAAAATGTTGTCCATGTAAAGACGCTCCAACTTTTTGGTCAGTAAATTGGACAGCGGCGTTGTTGCATTTGTTCAATGCTCTATTAACGTTGATACTGTGGTCGGTGGACGACAACAAAGACAACCAATACAGTTTGTCTGAAACAGCGGCTCCTTGGTACAATATTTCGGGTAGTGGAAATTGTACCGAAAACTTGCCAGAGAATGGCAATTTTCCCATTCAGGTCTCGGACGATTTTTGTATTTACCGCATTGAAAATATTACAAGTCACTTGTCGTTGTGGTGGTTGGTCATTGCTTTTCATTTTTTGTCTTTTGTTTTTCAGGCATTGTCGATGGCGGAATGGAACATCCCTTGCTGTGGTTGCCAATGCATTCGCGACAATTATATCAAAGAAGTCGACAGCTATGGTACAAATGTGTTACGAATGGTCGAATACAGTGTTTCCGCCACTCTGATGCAGATTGCCATTGCTTTGGTTCTTGGCATCTGGAATCGACCTGTGATTGTTGGTGTAGCTTTTTTGACGGCAGTAACCATGTTGTTAGGACTGATTGCCGAACAACTGCGGTACGACCGCAAAGACATGGCGTGGACCGCCCATTTTACGGGTTGGCTGTCGTTGGGTGGCGTTTGGTTCATTCTTGGTCGCCAGTTTTTATACACTTTGGAAGTATCTGAAACCAAGCCTCCTGATTTTGTGTACATTGTTGTAATAGTGATTGCAATTTTGTACTGTGGATTTGGGCTCATCCAGTTCTTTCAATTGTATTGTTCGCCCAAGACCAATTCCTCGGCGTTCAACCGAAAGATAGAGATGGCCTACACCGTCAATTCGTTGACGTCAAAGACCTTTTTAGGATGGATAATTTTTGCGAACGCATTGACCGGGATGTCGCAAAGTTAAGTGCAAATCTATTTTTTGTTGAAGAACAAATCCTATACAAGGCCGATTTCCACGCGGCACGGGACTAACAATGTGCCAAATATAAAACATATTTATTTATATATTAGGTATCCATTCCTAGCGTCAACTCTAACAGCCACAGTTATTGTTGTCGTAACTGGTTTTGTAGGACTCGCATAATACTGATTTTGAGCCACAAGCCCCGGGGCAGTCATCGCTGTTGTAAGCGATCTGCAACTCGGCACATGTTGTCACTGTACAGCCGGCGTACGGAGTGTTGACGTCGGTACATGTTTGGGTGTCATCGGACTGAAAATCAGCCTGCGGAAATAAATACATTACAATTTTTAATTATGTCAATAAATCTTCGTAAACATCAATGACTTTTTGTTGGTATTTAATAGAGAGTTGGTGTTAGGACAATGACTTCGCTGACTGGCAAAAATAATTGGCAGTGGTGGGACGACCATCAATGGGTTGACTACGATACCCGATTTTCTGATATGATTGACAAGGCGATTCGGGATGGCACTATGGTTGTTACCTTTAGTTTCGGTTCAAGCAATTACGAAATCAATTTATTTACAATGGTTCAAAAAAATTTGTCGACTGGCTTTGGTAGGAGAATTCGGTGTTCTGTGATTGTGGATGTGCCCATTCAATGGCAGTGGGATAACGGTGGTACATGGAACGACTACGATGATTCTACCAACTTGCAAATCAACCAACAATCTCCGAATAACGTCACTGTAAATATTAACGGACAAGAATATGAAATTAACCCTGAAAACATGGTACAAACGAACAACAGTACAGGCGTTTTCAGAAATATTCGTCAACAAATCAACATTTCATCGGTTTCCGACCCGGTTGCAGATTTGAAACCGGTTGATATGGAATGCATTTGTTATGCAAGAAATAAAGATACGGTGTTGATACCTTGTGGCCATATGTTATGTCGTACATGTGCCGCGCGAGTGATTGGCCGAGGTCAACCTTGTCCATTTTGTCGCCGTCCTATTGAAAAATTACAATACATCTTTTTATAAAAAAAACTGTATGTTATTCCTAGGAATACCAGCGTAGTAAATGTTTGGGATAATTGTGTTTATATTCTCAATCAGTCTTCTGCATATTGGACACTTTCCAGACGTCTCCTTGACTCTTTTTGCACATCCATGACACATGCAAGCATGGCCACACGGTACCATTACAGTATCGACGCAGTTAGTCATGCACACCACACACAACTGTCGCGATTTGTCCTCGCACGGATCCGCTTCCTCCTCAGTCGTATCCTCGCCGCCCTGTCCCGGCACCGGATATGTCATCGCTGTGGCACCCGCAAACATGTTCTCCATGTCTTCCACATTCGACGTGTCCCATTCGAGTGGTTGATTGAACGATGTGGCACCAGCAAACATGGCATACATATTCGTCACCTGCGCTGTGTTAAACGATGTCAGCGGCTGATTGAACGACTCGGCATGAGCAAACATGGCATACATATTCGTCACCTGCGCTGTGTTAAACGATGTCAGCGGCTGATTGAACGACTCGGCATGAGCAAACATGCCCTTCATAGTCGTCACCTGGGACGTGTCGTCGAACGTCAGCGGCTGATTGAACGCTATGGCACCAGAAAACATGAGATACATACTTGTCACCTGCGCTGTGTTAAACGTGATTGGTTGATTGAACGATGTGGCACCATCAAACATGCCCTTCATATCCGTCACCTGCGACGTGTCGAACGTCAGCGGTTGATTGAACGCTGTGGCATCACAAAACATGGCACGCATGTTCGTCACCTGGGACGTGTTGAACGTGAGCGGCTGATTGAACGTTGTGGCACCAAAAAACATGTAACTCATATCCGTCACCTTGCGAGTGTCAGTGAACGTCAGCGGCTGATTGAACCCGTAGGCTTTATTAAACATCCAGCGCATAGTCGTCACCTGCTCTGTGTTCCAATCGAGCGGCTGGTTGAACGCATTGGCTTCATTAAACATGGCCTCCATGTTCGTCACCTGCTCTGTGTTCCAATCGAGCGGCTGGTTGAACGCATTGGCAGCAGAAAACATGGCCTCCATGTTCGTCACGTTCTTTGTGTCCCACCGGTCAATCGGCGCGTTAAACGTGTCCATGTTCATGAACAGCTCTGACATGTCCGTCACCAGCGTGACGTCCCACGTGTTGGGTTCGCCGTGGTGCTTCTCGCCGCGGCAGTACTCCTCAATCCATGTTCGGAGCTCTTCAAACGTTTGTGGCTGCAACTCGGAAGTGGGATGAGAGCTGATATGAGGTGTATCTTCGTACGACATGTCTTTTGTTAACACACATATATATATACTGTATAAAAATAGATTGTCAGGGACGATGGCAATATGGGGACAGATGAAGAAAAACCCTAACCTTGTCCATTTTGTCGCCGTCCTATTGAAAAATTACAATACATCTTTTTATAAAAAAAACTGTACGATTGAACAGAGGGGATATATGACTGAATTGTGATACAATAATTACTTATAGTAAAAAAGTACACAATCTTTCCACTGTTGTTTTGCCAATGTTTCGTTTGGGTGTCACCGCCAATGACATCAATTCCTGTGCATCTGACTGCAGTTGACATTGTAGTGATGGCAGAGTTGGGTATTTTGCAATAATGGCCTTTGCAATTTTTTCAGACACTCCTGGAATTGCCATCAACATTAACATCTGAACATTCTCAGCTTTGCGTTTGCGTTTACTGAGGAGACTGACCAGACCACTACCACCTTTGATTTCTTTTCCAATCTTTTGAACCAATTGTTGTAAATGTAAAGAAGTTTCCTGGAGACCACCGGTTTGAAGAACCCACATTTTATCGCGCAGCATCGTGTTCCAAATGGCGGAAGAGAGCACTTCAGGTGTTTTTTTTTGACCATAAAGACTACCCTCAATGAGATAGATGACTGCAACGCCGGACGACGCCAGGCGTGCCTTTTGTTCACGCCACCGACCATCAGTAATTGATGCAGCAAAGTCGTCTGATCTTTTGCGCTCCACAATGACAGTCGTGCCGTGTTGTTCTATTAAAATGTCACCCACCGGCAAACGCTTGACAGTAAACTCCACATTTTCAGACGTCAGTTGTTGAATAAGGTCGTGTTCTCGGTCATCAATAATCATACCCTTCAAGTCCATTTTATATTGAAAAACGCCTCAGACACAACACGATTCATTTAAGCACTACATGTGTGTAAACAGCTTTGTGCGGAGTTGTATGCAAGTTATGTCATACAGTTATAAATCGACGTAAAATTGTTTAGTCTTTGTATACATTATGAATGGCAAACATTATGCCAAACTTTAGTATTTAAAGGTTTTTTTTAACAACATGCATGATTCCTTCTGGCATTTGTGTAGATTTAGAAACAACAATTGCTGGTAAAGTACCAGATACTATTCAACCACCTGGACAAAAAAGATACGAAACCCGCATTATTGAAATAGGAGCTGTCGAATGGAAAACACCGACTCGGACATTCGGATGTCTTGTCAATCCCATTCCAGCGTCAGCAGCTGTTCATTCGGTGGAGGAATTGTTTGCATGGTTGACCAAGCACCATCAAAAACCTTCTTCGACTCTTAATTTTTGGTCCAAGGTGCTTGTTAAAAGAAAATCAGTCCTTCGAACCATGTTTCGTCACGAAGAAGACCCCCTCGTTTGGCTCAATCGTACTGTAAAAAACAGAGCCATTGACTTTGTGCATTGGCACAACCATCCGAATGACGGACCAGAGTTTGTCACCGAGGAGGTAGGGCTTCGTAAACTCCTAGCTTTTGGTGCTGGCAAAGATTGGTTGGCCCACAATGGCAAATCATTCGACTACAAAGTATTACAGGGATGTGCATTACGGACAGGGTTACCAATACCGTCTTCTATTCAACAGCATGACACTTTGCATTTGTTTCGCAAATACATTCCCGGACATACCTCGTACTCTCAACCCAAGTTGTACTCAGCGTTGTTTAAAGAAACTTACAATGCCCATGTTGCAATTGACGACGCCAAAGCACTGACAAGGCTGTGTCAACACGTGGACACTGCCGCTTCACACCCGACCGCTTCACAACCGACCGCTTCACGACCGCCTACTTTACAAGCGACGACCGCTTCACGACCGACTACAACGTCAAACTATAACAGAATGAATCTCCAATTTATAATCAAACAACCACCACTTACTACATATTCCAAAATACCTTCCAAAAAACCTTCGACACTAATTAAAATCAAAGGTATCGGTCCCAAATCGGTTGCTGCTTTAACATTATTAAATATTACATCCGTCGACCAACTACAAGCCAAATTAAAGAAACATGGTCCAGAATGGCTGCGCGATAATTTACCATTTGGGGTTAACTGGAAAAAAGTGTCTAAAGAGATTATTTAAGTGCCGGCCTTGTCTATACAAAATGTCCAGATACGGAAGTCTTGCCACCGTATCTCTATTTGGTGGAATTGTATCTATTTTATTCCCAATTGTTGCTTTGTTTGGCTCAACAGCAGTCATTGTTAGTAGTGGCATATCAGTTGTCATGGCACTACGGGGAAGATGTGGTACAGACACCGAAGTTGACAAAATAGCAGTGGCAATTACAGAAGAACGAATACCAATATGATTTGTATATTTGGCATCAGGGACATGGCCATTTAGTATAAAACACTCTTATATAAATCACTTTTTTTTCCAAAATATATAAACAATCACTAGGCCGAAACTACGCCGGACATTCCTTTGCCAGTAACATTTTAATGTAACATTTTTACGTTGGTGCCGTTCCTGCCAGATAACAAGTACGACAAGCAGGAACATAGGCCGAACTCACCGAAACAATGTCGGTTTCTTCTGACAAACGAAGAGTAAAAGAAGCTTTTGCTTTTTTACACACGTCACAGTCTGCCCGAGTCCAGACAATCGTATCAGCATAGGGAATCAAATCTAACATTCCACCAAATGGGTTTCTCAAATAGTCACAATTCAAACCAGCCACAAACACATGTTGTCCATTGTGTTCCACCATATGCATCACTGCTGTTTTTAAATTTGGAAAAAATTGTGCCTCGTCAATAGCTACTGCTTCGTAGCCAGTTGTAGTTGTTAATAAAATGTCATTGGTTTTAATGGCCGAAATACAATGGCCGTCGTGGGTCTGAACAAAACTACCAGATACTCTTGTATCGTTGACATGGTTGATGACCAAACATTTCATGCCCAATACCTTTAATGTTTCTACCTTATTAATCAACAATGTAGATTTACCACTATACATCGAACCAATAATAATTGTGAGCGACATTTCATGTCAGTTGATACACTATTTATACTACTATAGTATCAAATACCGGCGAAGAGTGAGACCTTTCGGGTAATGCAATGCCAACCGTGGGGGGGGCACTACCAGGCCAAGACTGGGAACGTCTCAATTGCATCAAATACCGAATAGCAGGCGCATTGGCTATCTGATATCCTTTACTCTTGCATTTACAAATAACAGCTACAATCAATAATATCAGTGGCAATATCCACAGAGCATGTAGACCATCTTGGTTACAGGTGCATGTCGCACTTTTGTCAGTACAGTTGTACAGTGGCGCAAAGGAAGGGACGCTGGTCAGGTTCGTGTCGGTCAATGACGAAACCGAAGGAACCATTTGCTCCTCCGATGCCGAAACCGAAGACATCGCCGAAGAAGAAGGAACCATTTGCTCCTCCAATACCGAAACCGAAGGAATCATCGAGGGAGAAGGAATCATCGAAGGAGAAGGAATCATCGAAGGAGAAGGAATCATCGAAGGAGAAGGAATCATCGAAGGAGAAGGAATCATCGAAGGAGCCAATGCCGAAACGGAAGGAGAAGGAGACCACTCCAATGCCGAAGGAGTTTCAGTAGAATGTTGTTGTGGAATATAATTATTGGGACAAGACCACAATGTTACATTGTGGATGGTAATCAAACGTGAACACATTTTTGTTATATTTTATTTACAGATTGTACCTAAATATATGTACATCTTATATTGCTCAAGTGAATATCCTCACTGTGCTCAACTTTGGCGCTTGTTCTTCCCGATGGTCATGGTACAAGATAGTAGTAAAGAAATATTCAAAGATAGTTTCATCATACTATTTGTGAACATCGATAGTTATATAGTGTATTTGTAGTTTATAGGTTTATTATGTTCATATAAATGTACTGTTGAGCGAAACCTGCTTTTATTCAGTTTCTTCTAAAGAAACTCCGCGGAGATAATCCCACTGGGCTTCTCCTAAAGTTCCTACGATGAATTAAAGGACTGTGTGTATTCACAGATGGTGGTGGCGGTGGTGGCGGTAATTCCGACGATTGTAGCAAAGAGGAAAATTCTTCAGGACTTGATTCTGTTGGGTCCGACCACTGAAGGTTTTCGTAATTCCGTCGCCATGTGAATGCACTACGTGTCAAATAGATTGTGCATTCTTTACGTGTCGTTAACATTCGGTATACATTGTGTTTAGAGAAAAGCTGATAACTCAAAATGTCCGCTACTTTTTCAATATCAGAAACTATCGACTTTTCCTTTATAATCAAATGGTTTTTGCCATCTTTGGCGGCAATGTATAATTTTTCAAGCAATATATCATACAAGTCGAGTGCCAAGTTGATTCTTGAGTTGTAACAGGTTTTGGCAAGGTCTACAGTGTCAGAAATTGACACAAGTTTAGATTTTCTTTGTTTTTTCATCTCAAGAACTTCTTCCTTACGTTTAACGTAATTAGGATGTCGGGATGAAAGTTGTTCCAGCAAGAAATTCATTGGGCGATTGTTCCAGCTTTTGAGAGTAGGTTCGCGACAAACTGGGCATTTATAAACTACTGCTACATGTGTGTCATCAGCCAATTGTCGGATATCCATCTCGTACATACATGTTTCACAAACGGTATGGCCGCATGAATATGTTCGTGGAAATACAAAAACATCTGCACAAATTGGACAGAGTAGATCAGATAAATCAATCTTGGTTGTTCTCGAAATGAGTTCACTCACTTCATCTTCAGATTGTACCTCAGCCATTTCGAAGATAGACGGGTATAGTTTATAGGTTTATTCTGTCAAATATAATGTCCGACGTTTTAATGTTTGTTTTTTACTTAGGCTCGCAAAAACAAGAAGAATGTGCCGAGGGAATGCACAAGAAAGAAGACGTGCGAACGTTTGATACCTCACTACTTTTTCGGAAAAAAAATGTAAATGTATTTAATTCTGGTGATGCAATCTAAAAACATCTTTCAGATTATCACCATAGTAGACTTTGTTCAATTTCGAAATTGCTTCTATTTCTTTCTCTCTCAAATATTCTTTGGTCAACAAAACCTCGTTCATAACTGCTAATTCTAAACCGGCTGATTTTTCAGCCATGGCTTTTGCAATCAAAATATCATTATCTTTTTTAGATTTAGCTCTATCCATTTCGTGAACTATGTCTTGGCGTTCTTTTTCAGCTTCAATGAGACGTTTCTTACGTTCAAGTTCTGTTTCTTGTGAATCAGTGATTCTCAGCTGTTCGGCTATGTTCCGGTCACGGGCCAGCTGCTGTTCGGCTTCCTGTGTTGCAGATGCAAGAGCAGCCATCTTTTTATTTAGTTTCTGTTGTTCATCGGCAGTGCGAGTCGACTGACGGTGCTCAGCTTCTTTTTTGATGATGTTTGCAATATCAGAGTTTGTGGGAATTGGCTTGAATACTTTTACTTTGCCTGCAACAATGAGGAGACCAGAATCCGCTGTAAGCTGCGCTGCAACAAGATCCGCATACAATAAGTCGTCCACCTGTGTAAATCGATCAACAAGAAATTCACGTGCAGTCATTTTGGCACATATGTTTTGCATTAAAAACTCGGTCATATCGTAGATGTTGGAAGCATCTGGGTTTTTGCCATGTTTGAGGTAAGAAGTAATGACCTGCTCTTTGATTTGTTGGTTTGAAATGGCTACTACACCTTTGAACGTTATGCCATCCAACGTCCCACATGTGTATGGAACTTCATCCTTGTCAATTCCAGTGAACACATGAATCGCCTTAGTTAATGGGGATTTGAAATAAAATCCAGGCTCGCTTGTTTTGTTGGTTTTGACCCGCTCGAATTGGGTCCATATTGCAACGTGTCGTTCGGGGACGATGTCGTACACGACCGATGTCGACCCCCAAACAAGTACAATACCAATGATGGGAATACAGAATTTCATGATAGATTGAAATTCGGACATTAGTATTTTTGTTGTTGTTTCCAAATTAGTATTTGAGAATTATAATATGTGTCAACTATTTTACATTTTTCCTATGCAAATGCAAAATCCAGTAAATGCAATGGTGAGCAACACAAATGTAAATGTTGGAGCAAAGAGCCGCATGGTTCTACTCCGCACATGTTTGTCCTCCCGGTATGCGTGCTGTCGAGCTAATCTCAATGCACAATCACCATTTCCATCACATATACCACATTTATCTTTTTTGGTTCCTTTGGGACAACATGTTCCACCACACACACCACAACTGTCAAAAATATGGCCATGGCAATCGCAGTCCTGAACCCACCTGTTATTGGAACTGGGACATGCAGATTCTGCCAGTCTGTTGGATTTAAAATCATAACAGTTGTAGGGTTTAGCTTGCACACATGTTCGACTCTTTGTCAATTTAATAGTGACTGATTTGATAGGGATTGGGGTAGTGTTACCGAGTTTGTGAAAAGTAGTACAATTATCAGAGCAGGCAATGTCAACCATTGAATTTGTCAGTAGTTGTTCAATGTCAGGTGCTGACACAATTGTTTCGTTATGTTGATGTTTCACAACTGTAAATTCCATGTTTGATAATTGTATCTTATCATCTTTGGACAAAGTGGCAGAGTCATGTACTACTATTAAAACATGGTCATTGCCAACTGGACAACTTATACCATCATAGTTAGCTTCTTGCGAAATATAGTAGTCAAGGAGTTCATGGCCATCACCACCACATGCCACTGCATTCCCTTGTTTGTCCTGGCAGGTAGACCACTCGCCAGTTGTAAACACGCAGTCTCTATCACACTCATAATTAACACAGGGTGTGGTAAATGGATTGTCAGGACATGCATCTCCACCATCGGACGGTTCCACTGTAATACGTATCCAGTGTTTCTTTGTCCCACTTCTACTGTTTCCATTTGAACAAGTGTGATTGTCAAATGTTCCTATGCAACTCTCGTTGTACACAAAATCATATTTGCAGTCTTGCTCCACATTAAAGGATGAATTGGTTTCACTCACAGAATAAGATACTTGTTCAACATCCAGTACTTCAAAATATTGATACTGACCATAGTCACCACGGTCTTGTACATTGTTCAGTGTCATCGAATCTGTTCCATTTTGGTCAAAGCGAACCCAGTTGCCAATTTTTAAAACAATGTCTTCAACCCTGATTCCATCACTGTTAGCAAAACTCAAATTGTTGTTGTATGAATAAAAGGTGCAAGTGTTTCCAGAGCAGCTTGCCTGGCGATGAACTTTTGAAACACTGTTGTATTTGCAATCGGATGTGTCCCTACATCCTATACATCCAGTATAATTACAGGTTTGGCATATTCTGTCTGAATCATATATTTTGATGCCAGTCTGGTTAAAAAAGCTGGGTTCCTCTGCATATTGTGTTTCATTACACGTACTCAGTGGTGAACACTGACGGTCGGAGGTTGCAGTATTTGTGGTGGACTGGTACTCCGAATAAGCACATATTGTCAAAGGAGTACAGATTCGGTCAGAGGTGATATTATAATTTCTTGATTCATATTCAGTGAAATCCAAACAGTTGGAAATGTTTGCGCATTGCCTATTTGTTGAATTTGTGTAGTTAGCTGTTTCATACTGAGTACTGCTACATTCTGTGATTGCAGTACAATGGCGGTTTTGAATTGTAGATGGCGATTGTGATTCATAAAAACTGCTGTTACAACTTGGTGCAACTTGTTGACAGATTCTGTCTTGGTATTTGGTTGGGCTCTGGAATTCATAATATGTTGGATAATTACATTGAGCTCGAATGGATGTGCAGACTCTGTCATTGAATTTGGAAGCATTTTGAGATTCCCATTGAGATGTATAGTTGCACACTGTTTTGTCAGTGCATGTTCTGTCAGAGGTGTTTGTGTTGTTTTTGGAAATGTACTGGATATCAAAGTCACATTCAGATAAAGCAGCACAGATTCTATCAGAGGTGGTTGTTTTCAATGTCGATTGGTACTCAATTGTACTATTACAAATTGTCAAATTGTGGCATTTTGTGTCGTCCACCCCGTTTGCCGCCTCTTTTTGATATTGGTAGTTGTTGCAGGTGGAACCGGCAACACAAGTAGTGCCATTTTTCCAAAACTGTGGGTGACATGACTCACACATTTCAGTATTGTTTTGAGTGCAGTCTGGAGGCAACGCTTTCGTACCATTTGCACAAGTGCATTTTTTTTCTTCGCAACATTCTTGGGAAGTACACAAGTAGTCATTACAGGTTGTATTGTCTTTACTCGAGTTTGAGACATAACCATTTTTAGCTCGACACAATGGAACAACGATTTCCTCCGTAAAGTCCCAGATTGTTTGATGTCGTACTGAATCACAACTGTCTTTGGGTAAACAACATGCTTTGATATTTCTTATGTTAACGGAACAGTTTCCATTACATCTGTCTGTAAATGGAAACTCCAATCTAACCCTTTCCCATTCTGGAAACTGATACTGGTTTGTCTCTGTCAATCGATAGCCGGGTGGTTCTGTATAATAATATGGTTCTATATACTGTGAATCACACTGCCATAGTTTATTGGCACACGGTTGACTACAGTCATTCAGGACACTGTCCCAATCACCAGCAGCACATAAATTGCAGCACTTGGCATAGTCGTCAGTGGTATCACATCCTGGAGTTATGCATCTATTACCATTGACACCATTGTAGTAAATGTTGTTTGTTGGATTTGAGTCACATGAGATTTTGTCGGAACAGAGTGGATAATTACAAGTCCCCTCACCATTTAGAACTGTGCACTTTTGACCACTCAAACAAGTTGCAACAATGTCTCCTGAACCACATTTACATTCCTCTTGATTGATTTCATCAGAAACACATGCTGTTATAGTACTATTGGCACAAGCATTGGAGTCTGCCAAACAATATGAGTTATTTTGATTGCAGACAGACGATGGGCCACACCAACACTGTCCATCAGCCATGGAGTCAGTGTTGCTTTCCATACCAAGACGATTATCACATGGGTTAATTTTTTCTGCCAGACATCTAGTCTCTTCTGCAAAACAAAATTCGTTGGTGGCGCATGTAACATTACTGGCACTATTTAATAGTGCACATGTACATTGTGCACTATTTTGAAGAGCACCATTTCTTGAAGTGCAGTAGTCGTATTGTAAACAATGGCCATATGCTGTAAAACATTTTTGCGTGGCCGTACACTGACTATTTGTCCCATCTGTTGTACCTGTTGTACTTTTCCAACATTGGCAGTTTGTTGTACCCTCTGCACAATCAGGAAAATAATTGTGCGACGAAAAATTGTAATCTGAATTGTAAACCAAAAATGGGTTATGTGCTGAACAGAAGGTCGAATTGATACTCGAATTGATACAATACTGGTCACTACTGCAGGGTACATTGCCACACCGACATTGACGTGTAGCCTTAGTTCCATTAGTATTACAATTGAATATTGCACAGGTGTCGCCAGTTTTGTAATATACATCGGAACACGACGAACAAATATTAGTTCCGTTGGTCGTACATGCTGTTCCAGTTGCTGCATCGCCATTGGCACAAGAGCAAACGTTTTGAGTACAGGTATTACCAGTTTTGTGATACCCACCGGAACACGACGAACAAATATTAGTTCCGGTGGCCGTACAGTTTGCGCCCGTTGCTGCATCGCCATTGGCACAAGAGCAAACGTTTTGAGTACAGGTATTACCAGTTTTGTGATACCCACCGGAACACGACGAACAAATATTAGTTCCGGTGGTCGTACATGCTGTTCCAGTTGCTGCATCGCCATTGGCACAAGAGCAAACGTTTTGATTACAGGTATTACCAGTTTTGTGATACCCACCGGAACACGACGAACAAATATTAGTTCCGTTGG
>Ga0115561_1000810_pt1 | contig 22856 bp, 17 predicted proteins | sample COGITO_mtgs_1105_4_FD_87201 | JGI IMG/M metagenome (GOLD analysis project Ga0115561, IMG submission 87201) | Pelagic marine microbial communities from North Sea - COGITO_mtgs_110512 | ecosystem: Environmental > Aquatic > Marine > Epipelagic | place: Germany:Helgoland, sampling site Kabeltonne...
AGAGCTTGCATTGATGCTCCCCGCCGGTCGCACCCCATCGGGGCTGTCTTGCGACAGTCTATCTCGCTCCGCTCGGTTTCCTTCGGTCGCCCGCTGGCCCGCTGGGGCAGCTGCAAAGGCGGACATAGTGAATCCGCCTAAGGCGGATGAAGTGAGAATGAAGAGAGTGATGCTAAGGCGGTTCATGGTGACTGGATCAATGGTCAAACCTCAAGCTAGTGACCAAAATTGATGGCCACCAGAGATATTTTTGAGGATGAGTCTATCAAGGCTGCTTTGATACAACGTCAAGGATCGATAGACTCTTTCAGTAGGGCCTCTGCTTTACGCTTCTGTTTTTGTCCTTCTTTCGGCTTTCTTCCTCCGGGACTGGGATTGCTCCAGCCGCCTGATCCAGGACAGAAGGCGAGCTTCCACTTGCCTTTGCGGATGGACTAATCAATCAAGCCAAGCCGGTGGGCGATGGAGACGGCACCGGGGGCGTTGTGGGCATCCAGCTTATGGTAGATATGGCGGATGTGGGTGTCTACGGTGGCGTAGCTGATGCTGAGCTGATCAGCGATTCCCTTTTTGACCATGCCATCGGCGAGCAGTTGCAGGATTTCGTATTCACGTTTGGAGAGTTCTTGCACATCTTGCGGTTCCGGGGCCGGGGTCTCTTTGATTCTCAGCCGCTCCACAAGATAGCGGGCGACGCCTGGATCCAGTGAAGCCCCACCCGCGCAGGTGCTGGCGATGTGTTCTGTGATCCGTTTGATGCTGGCTGACTTGAGCAGGTAGCCGTGGGCACCGCGGGAGATGGCACGCAGGATGTCTTGCTGTGCGTCGGACTGGCTGAGGATGAGGATTTTTGTCTGCGGGCAAAGCTCAAGCAGGCCGGGCAAGGCATCCAGACCACTCATGCCGGGCAGGTTGAGATCGAGTAGAATGAGATCCGGTTTAGCCTCCGCTTTTCCGAGCTCGCGCAGGGCGATCTCCGCAGTGCCGAACTCCGAGTGTAGCTTGACTGAGGCATCTCGCTCAAAGGCGAGCTGTAGCACTTCACGGTAGGCGTGGTTATCCTCGATGACGGTGACTTGGTAGTTTTTGGACATGATCTGATGGTTGATGGGTAGAAGGCTTAGCCGAAGGGTGATGTGCGTGACCGCAGGGAAAGTAGGATGCGGCTGCCGCCATCCTCCGGTGTGGTGATCTCGAGCTTGGCCTTGAGCAGCTTGGCGCGGCGTTTGAGTGCGGAGGGAGTGTGGCCGTGCAGACCGGTGCCGTTGTCGGTGACTTCCAGAGTAAGCTGGGTGTGGGCCCCCCGTATGGTCTTGCTGATACTGACATCAAGGTGGGTTTGAACTGTAGTCGCCCCTGAGTGACGCAGGATGTTAATCAGAGATTCTTTGTAGAAAAGCAGCAGGTCAATACGTGTGCGGCGGCGCAAAAAAGGGAGATTCTCCTCACCGGTAATGCTGAGCTGGTGCTCAAGATCGGCGAGCAGGCGGGTGGATTCACGTTTCATCTCAGCGGCGAGATCATCGCACAGCTTTTGCTTAAGCAACATGTGTGAGCAGTCCTTGGCTGCGGTTCCCGTGCGCTTGGTCAAAGTGCGGATACGCTGCACGGCATCATTCAGGTGCTCGGGATCGTCCAGTGAGTCCTGGGCGAGTTCGCCGAGCTTGCCAATAGCATGCAAGTTGGCCCCAAGTTCATCGTGTAGGTTGGCAGCGATGCGCTCACGGATCAGGGTTTCCTGTCTGGTGCGGTGCAGACGCTCATAGAGAAGGATGAAGCCAACGCCCACGATCAGTGCAGCCACCGCCCAGACAAGTCGGCGGATGTTGGTTTTTTGCCGGCTGTATTTTGCCTCCAATGCCGGCATAATGGCGGCAAGTTCGCGCTCCAGATCGTGGCGGCGGGAAAGTTCGCCGAGCCATTGCTGCATGGGCAAGAGGTTGCCGTAGAAATTGCGCCCGTCAGTCAGATTAGCGGGGGAGAGGCCCGCGGCAGAGGGCATGAAGTTAGTCTGCACGTCCTTGCCATGGGCGACGTTGCTACTGCCTGAGAAGATTTCAATTTCGGCAAAACCAAGGCGGAGAAAATCCGTGCCGACTCCCTTGTCGATGTAGGGTTTGGGTGCACTCAGGCGCAGGTAGCGATGTTTTGCCTGTGAATCGCTGGAGACGGGCCACTCGAGGATCGGCCCGATCTGATGGATGGTGGACAGGCTGACATCAAGCAGGGTGTCGGGTTTGGAGAAAGCCGCATCCATGGAGCCTTCGAGCACAAAGTGAGACGGCGTGCCGAAGTCTCCCGGATAAGACTGGGGCAGGGTGTCTCCCTGCTCGACGGTGTGTATCCTGATAACATGGATTGGAAAGGACTGTCCGAGGTCAATGGTGATGCGGGGTATCTGGGTGCCGAGCGGAGCACTGACGAAGGGTGGGCTTTGTTCCCCCGTGGGAGCATTCATGACGTAAGGGGTGATACCATCCACCAGGTTGGTGGTCTGCCAGGCGCTGTCATCGTTCCGGGAATTGCGGGGACTGCTGTGAACGCCTTGCCTCAGTGCCACATTGCGGCCCTTGCTGAAGGCGAGCACCTCGGCGAACTGGAGAATGTATTCGTTGTTGAGGGCCCGGCGGTTGAGACGGCTGGCTTCGATTCTGATGCTGCTGAATGTATCCTGTAACTCGACAGGTATGACCACCGGCGAGACCCTAGGCAGTAGCTCGCTGGTATCCGGGTAATCGGCGATGATGCTGGCAGGGGAGGTGGTGCTCCCCCTGGCCGTGATGGTGAACGCTGCCGGGAAGGCGTCCGCCTGGAAGGTTCCGTGGGTATCCCTCCAGATCGTGGGCACCAGGACGATCTCATCCAGGGTGGTGGGTTCAGCGAATTCGATTTCCACCCACTCCTTGTGCTCAGGCGGCTCAGGATAAGGATGGGAGCGGTAGCCAATGGAGCTCACCCCGCTGTTGAGGCTATGGTAGGCAAGGGTGGGTAACTCAGCGTTGATCTCTGCCTTGCGTTGCTCCAAGGCGGTGATTGAGGGCGATCTGTCCGCTTGGCACGCCATCAGCAACACCACAGCACCAAGAGACAATATCTTGGAGAGGAGAAAACCCGTGTTATGATGGCGGAGAATATAGCGCATAGCGTTCTGGTATCATTATATTGCGAAAGGGAGGCTTTGTCGATGTGGCAGACAAAGAGGTAGCCATGTGCCACGGCGGTGGCCGCTCTTCATGTCCGTTTTACCCTGACCCATTCTACCCTCTTGTTGTCTTGTATCCCGGGTCATTCGCCAAGTGCTGAGGCATCACGTAAACTCGTGATAAAAAAGGGGTAGCTCGGCAAGATCACCCTCTGCTATTCTATACTCGTTATCAGCAGTTATCGAAAGTCCTGCTGCAAGAATCCTAAAACCTCTAAAATCATGAAAACTAAAACCTACATCAAAAAAAACAGCAGCAGTTACCCAGGCTTAAACCACGGGGCCAAACTTCCAGCACTCATCGCCGCAGGGATGTTGGGCATGACTGCGGCATCGTCAGCTGCGCTCGCTCTCCTCGACCTCGGCACCCTCAATACCACTGGCGAAGATGAAACCGGATGGACCAGTACATTCAATGATGACACCTGGCAGGCTGGGCTAACCGGCCGCAATGGTCCGAGTGGTCCTTGGTTTGCACAATTCAACCACACAGCGACTGGAACCAGTGACGGGGACGCGCTCATAGCGGCAAACTACACGCTCTCTTTTGATGCGGCTTGGACCTTTAATGCCGCCTCTGATCCCGGGGTCACCAACGTGCAGGTCTTTGCTTGGGACGGCGCTACGGAAACCGCCTTGGCAGACGCAATCGCATTTGATCTGCCGGGTGTCTACCAGACCTGGGATTCCTTTGAATATGACTTCTCCATCGCTCCGGGAGATTCGGTGATTGGTCAGGATCTGCGCATCGTGTTTAACAATGGCGGTGGTGTAGGATTTGACTCGATCATTGTGTCGATTCCCGAGCCAAGCTCGACAGCCCTTCTTGGCCTTGGAGGCCTTGCCTTCATCATGCGCCGCAAGCGCAGCTGATCTGCAATGAATGATAGCCGCCGGGCGAATTCTGTAACTTGGCCTACCAACTTCAACTTGAAAAACCCTGTCCCTGCATCAGCGGCAGGGTTTTTCTCTTTTCACCCTTTCACTTTGCCCACAAGCTATCTGCATGATGCATTGCGCCGGCAGTAGAGCACGCCTGATGCGTTTATCCTTCATCATCCTCACTGCTCTGGTCTTTGTTCTCGTCTGCCCGCTGATTGCACAGGCTGCGGCTCCCGTCTTGGAGGTTGCCAATCCGCGTTGCGAGTACCGGGTCAATCCCTTGGGGCTTGATGTCGCGCACCCGCGCCTGAGTTGGGAGTTGGCCTCCGACCGGCGTGGGGTGAGGCAGCTGACTTACCGCATTCTGGTGGCGTCTTCATCTGAGCTGTTGGCTGAGAATAAGGGGGATCTGTGGGACAGTGGGATTGTCCAAAGCGACCAGTCGATCCAGATCAAGTATGCGGGCAAAGCGTTGAACTCTGGAACCCTTTGTTACTGGAAGGTAATGGTGCAGACCACGGATGGCGCGGCGGCAGAAAGTGCCGTGAGCTTCTGGAGTATGGGGATCTTGAATCCTGATGAGTGGCAGGCGAAATGGATTGGGCTGGAGGATGACTCTAGCGACGATAGCTACGAGCATGAAGTTTCCGAGGGTGATCTGGTCATTCAAAAAGCGACTCTGAAGGGGCAAAACAAATCCATCGATGTGACGGCGATTTTCAATGAGAACGTTGATCGGGGCACGTTGGGCATTACCGTCACTCCTGAGGCTCTCGGGGTCGAAGATCCGGGTGGGATGAAGCAAGTGACGGTGGAGTATGAATACAACGGCAAGTCGTTCATCAAACAAACTCCACTGGCCAACACACTGGGAGATATTTATTTGCCCGAAGGCAGTATGTTCATGGATACGCCGGCCGGTCAGGATGAGCGTCGCCGCTGGGCCGTGCCACGCCAGCTACGCAAGGAGTTTGAGTCTGCCAAAAAGGTGAAGCGTGCCATGCTGTATGTCACCGCGCTGGGTCTTTATGAATGCCGCATTAATGGCAAGCGGGTTGGCGACCACATTCTCGCTCCGGAGTGGACTGATTATAACAAGCGACTCCAATACCAAAGTTATGATGTCACTGGCATGATCAAACCCGGGGGAAATGCCATGGGGGTGATGCTAGGCAACGGCTGGTATTGTGGTGGATGGATGCAGTGGCGCAAAGAACTGCACCCTACCTACGGACGTGATCCCAGCCTGATCGCGCAGCTTGAAATTCAATATACCGACGGTACTGGGGACCTGGTTGTGACCGATGAGACCTGGCGCGCTACCACGGATGGTCCGGTGCGCTTCTCCGGCATCTATGAGGGCGAGATTTATGATGCTCGGCGGGAGATGCCCGGTTGGGATCAAACAGGTTATGATGATCAACATTGGGCCCCGGTTGTCATCCGTAAACAGAAGGCCAAGCCTGAGAAGCTCGATTTTAAAACGGGCCAGCTCGTCTGGCAACGCAGTGAGCCGATTCGTAAAACCGGGGAGATCACACCGGTTGCTATCACCGAGCCCCGCCCGGGTGTTTATGTAGCAGACATGGGGCAGCTCTTCAGCGGCTGGACCCGTCTTCAGGTGCAGGCAGCGGCAGGCACAATCATTACCATGCAGCATGGGGAAATTCTTAATCCGGACGGTACGGTCTATGTCGACAACCTGCGCGCCGGACACTTCGGCAAGGGTGACCGGCAGATCGACCGTTACTTCTGCAAGGGAGATGGACTGGAGGTTTTTGAGCCGCATTTCACCTATCACGGCTTCCAGTATGTTGAGCTGCACGGCCTGCCGCGCAAACCAACACCCGGGGAAGTGACCGGCATGATCTTCCACACCGATTTCGGCAAGGGCTCTACCTTCGATTGCTCCAATCCATTGCTGTCAAAATTTGTGCGCAATATCAAGTGGTCGATGCGGGCCAACATCATGGGTATTCCAACTGACTGCAATCAGCGCGACGAGCGCTGCGGCTACACCGGGGATATGAACTTCTTCATGCCTGCGGCTCTCTATAACTACGATCTCTCTGCCTTCTTCAACAAGTGGTTGGCCGATGTCAAGGACACCCAGAAACCGGGCGGATGGTTTCCCGATCATGCCCCTTATTATGGTCCCGGGCCGGGGCCGAATGTCGGTTGGTCAGATGCCGGCGTTCTTTGTGTCTACCGCATGTATCGTGAATATGCGGATACTAGCATCATCGCAAAGCATTATGATTCCATGACCAAGGCGATGGATCACCTCACCCGCACCATCAACCCGGACGGCACCCGTGGAGGCAAAAATGAGCGCGCGAACCAGGAGTGGCGGATCGGGCTGACCGATCATGCCAAGGCACCAGGCGGCAACAAGGTGTCCATTCTCACCACGGGAACCGCCTACCTCGCCCACAACGCGGATGTGATGGCCCGGATGGCTGAGGCGATCGGTAAAAAAGAAGATGCGGCCAAATACCGTGCCCTCTATGAGCTAACGAAAAAAGCCTTTGCCGATCACCTCATCGACGACCATGGGCGCGTGCATTCTGACTCGCAGACCGGTTACGCTTTGGCGTTTACCATGGGTCTGGTCCCGGAGGAGAAAAAGGAGCTGGTGAGCCAACGTTTCGGGGAACGGATTGAAAAGGTGGGGCACATTGCCACCGGCTTCATGGGTTGCCCCCGAGTGCTCCAGGCCCTTGCCTTGGCGGGGAGAAGCAAGGATGCGTATCAACTCCTGCTAAGTGAGGGCTACCCCTCTTGGCTCTACATGTCCAAACATGGCAATACGATCTGGGAGCACTTTGGCAGCAGACTGCCTGATGGATCGCCAGCTAATCCACGCATGAACTCTTTCACTCATTACGCGCATGGCGCGGCCGGTGCCTTCGTCTTCAGCCACATTGGCGGCATTATTCCCGAGACACCCGGATACAAGAGGATCACGATCAAGCCGGTGATGGAAAAAGGGCTGGGCTGGGCGAAGACTCGTTATGATTCGATTCAAGGCCCCATCGAAACCAGCTGGAAGCTCGCCGACGGCTTTGTCTATCTGGATGTCGAGATCCCCGCCAACACGATGGCCACGCTCCATATCCCCGGTCAGCATCCCAGCAACATCACGGAGAGCGGCAAGCCAGCCCTGCAAGCCAATGGCGTGAAGTTCCTACGCATGGAAGACGGGCACGTCCTGTTCGAGCTTGGTTCGGGCTCTTATCGGTTCAGGGGGGTGGACCAGACTTTCGACCTGAGCCAGTCCCCGAAAAACTGGCTCGAGAGCCAACCGATCCTCAGTGAGATGCTGGCAACGGGGGAGAAGCACCGTTACAGCGACCAGCATCCTGACAATGCCCTCTGGGTGTTCCGCCCGGAGGGTCTCAAACCCGATCAACTCCGCCCGGCGGTTTTTTGCATCCATGGCGGAAGCTGGGGCGGAGACCCGCGCATGTATGCCGCCTACTGCACCCATTTGGCCCGGAAGGGTTATGTGGGTGTGAATATTGAATTCCGCCGCTACAATGTGAAGCAAGGGATCTCCCCGAAAGAGTGTCTGGCTGACAGCCTGTCTGCTTATCGTTGGATCAGGAAGAATGCCCGGCGGCTCAACATCGACCCCGATCAGATCGTCATCGCCGGATCCTCCGCCGGTGGACATTTGGGCTTATCCATGTTGACGCTAGAGGGCTATGACAATCCGTCAGATGACAAAAATATCGCCATTAACCCCAAGGGTCTTATTCTGATCAATCCCGCCATCGATCTGGTTGACGGCTGGCAGGATGGGCAGAACAGGTGCCGCGCCTATGGAATCGACCCTGCATCCTTATCGCCTGCACACCACCTCAAACCCGGCCTTCCGCCCACGCTGGTGATCAGCGGCTCCGAGGACAAGGTCATCACACCTGATCAGATCCGTGCCTTCAAAGCGCGCATGGAAGCTGCGGGTAACCTGTGCACATTCAGCGAATACCCAGATGTCGGGCACGGTTTTTTTAACTATGGATGGAACGGGGTTGGGAGCGAGTATCTGCTCAAGGCCTTGCCCGAGATCGAGGAATTTCTTGCATCCTCGCTGGGTGCTGAATGAGACGCGGTATGCGCCAGGCTAAATAGAATCACTCAAAATGTTTACACGCGTATCAGTAGAAAGCTTCGGCAATATGATCCCTATCATGAAGAGATGGAGTGCTTTGTCATTCATGATAGGCATGGCGGGCATATCCTCTGCGGATGTCATGCTGCCGAAAATCATGGGTAGTGGAATGGTGCTGCAGCGGGGAGTTGCGGCTCCCATCTGGGGGTGGGCGGATCAGGGCGAAGAGGTGACGGTTCGGTTTGCCGGTCAGGAAAAGAAGGCAATCCCCGATGCGAACGGCAAGTGGATGGCCAGGCTTGACCCCTTGAAGGCCTCAGCCGAACCGCGTGTCATGACGATTGCAGGGAAGAAGGAGGTCCGGCTGGACGATGTACTGGTCGGAGAGGTGTGGCTTGCATCGGGGCAGTCCAATATGGAGTGGCGGTTCCATCAGCTTGCACCGGAAGAGCAGCGGTTCGTACTGACACAGCAAGACAACCAGCTGGTGCGTGCTTTTCATGTGGAGCGCCATATCAAGGCTGGCATGCCGCTGGATGACACCATCGGCCGTTGGAAAAAAGGGACAGCCCTGCACAGTGCCTCAGCAGTGGCTTTCTTTTTTGCACTGAAGCTGCAGCAGGAGCTGGAGATGCCCGTTGCGTTCCTGGATGCCAGCTGGAGCGGGGAGCGCATTGAAAACTTTATTGCCGGTGAAGGCTATGATGCGATGGGAATCCCGTACCACCACCGGAAGGAGACGGATCATGAACAGCGCATGCAAGGCTATATAGCGTCCATTGATGCGTCATTGGAAGCGGCCCTAAAGGGCATACGGATTCCGTTTGTTGTCGGCGATGTATACGGGTGGGCAGAAAATGGAATTTACAACGGGATGATTGCCCCGCTGGCACCCTATGCCATCAGGGGTGCCATCTGGTATCAGGGGGAATCCAACCGGGGATGGACAGATTATTTCAAAAAACTCCAAGCACTTTCTGCTGGATGGGCCAAGGTGTTTGATGTGGAGAACATGCCCCTTCACATGGTTCAGGTCGCTCCGTATTTTTACAATCCCAGGGATATGCAGGACAGCACCCTGTGTGACACTGTTTGGGCGGCGCAGTATCGCGCCGCAAAGGAGATTCCCGGGGCAGGGGTGGTGGCCATTCATGACACGAATATCAACATTCGTGATGTGCACCCGATTTACAAACGCACAGTGGGAGAACGGTTGGCCGCACTGGCCTTGAAAAGGCAGTATGGTAAGGATGTAGTGGCGAGCGGCCCGAGCTTTGCCGCAGCGAAACGTCATGGTTCGAGGGTGCTAGTATCCTTCAAGGCTATTGACCAGGGGTTAACGACCTCCGACGGCAAAGCGCCGTCATGGTTCGAGCTTTCGGCCGATGGGCGTCATTTTGTTAAAGCAAATGCGGCGATTAGGGGAGAAACCGTTGAAGTGGCTTCAGCCGAAGTTCCTGATCCTGAATTTGTGCGAATGGGCTGGCGTGACATTGCCATCCCCAACCTGAGGGACAAAAATGGATGGCCTGTTTTTTCTTTTCCTGCTCAGTCCATACGATAATGCCGGATTCGGTTTGTTCGCTGGACAGCTATGAAGGTGCCAGAAAGATGTGAATTTTAAAAACAGTAAAAATGTCGGAATTTCTAATGAAAATGCAGTTTCCCTCCATTCTCTTCCAACACCTCATTAGCAATACTCTTTGTTCTATAATCAACCCCAATCGGGGCATGTATCTCTGGGCACGGCGATATTACTTTGATTAGCCAGAGAAACTAGATCGCTATATTGAGGAGTTTGCCCTGTGGGGCTGCAATGCGATTTCGTTCTGTTTTGAGATGGCGATGTTTAATAGCTTTGACGATACCTTGGGTCAGCAAAGCGAAACTAAGGGTGGCTACACCTACTATTACAATAAGGGGAAGAAATACTTGCCACAGGAATGGATTGCGAAATATCAGCATTTCTACAATACCGCCTGACGCATGGGCATCAGCCCAAGCGCCTGGCGTAAGAGGCATTAGCGACTCTTGCTGGTCCCATTGTTATCAGAGGGAGCTCAGCCTTCATCCCTTCAAGATGACTGTTAAGATGGTATTACTTATTGAATTCCTTGTGGTTCATAAACTCCCAGATACGGTCCATCCAGGTATAGCTGCCTGTTCCCGGGGCGGCTTTGTTCTGAAAGCAGTGACCACGTCGGGCAAGCGTGTGGAGATCAGACTGGATGCCCATTCGGCGCAGTTGTTCCCAGCATTTGACCGAGCTCATCGCCGCATGGCCGTCCGCATCTCCGTGAATGAAGAGAGTGATGCTAAGGCGGTTCATGGTGACTGGATCAATGGTCAAACCTCAAGCTAGTGACCAAAATTCATGGCTGCGAGAGATATTTTTGAGGATGAGTCTATCAAGACTGCTTTGATACAACGTCAAGGAGCGATAGACTCTTTCTGTAAGCCTGGCTTGTTTCTATCTTGCCGGACCGGCTTCCAGTTGGAGTCATAGCCAAGCTCGAGAAGACCATTACTCCTTAAGCACAAGTGCTGGCTCTCCCTTGAGATAGCCGAGTGAAGTGAGAAAACGATCCATGCGGATCAGGCTTTCTGCCATGTCGTCGCGGCTGACCCAGAGGTTATACCAGCCATGCTTTTTGCCCTGATAAATATGCAGGTCGCAGCGGCGGCCGTTTTTCTTCATCAGCCGCTCAAAGCGCTTGGCTTTTGCAGACACCAGCCTTGGAGCCGTTGGTGATTCTATTTCAATGAGTCAATGAGCGGCTTGAATTCCTCCGCGGGCATGGTTTTGGCAGTGCCGTCGTTGAGCAGGCAAACCCCCTGGCCGCCAATAAGCTCGGGGGTATAGATGAGGACGGTCTCTACCGGTGATTTAGAGCTGAAACCCGGGCGGTAAACAAACTTCACCGGATTGCCATCGACCACGTAGCCATCAATGCCTGCAAGTGCGACGGTGTAGCCTTTTTCCTGAAGTAGCTCGAGACGATCAGGATATGCTCCCTCGTCCTGATCATACTCAAACAAGAGCAGATACATTTGCTTGAGGTTGTTGATTGCGGCTGCCCGGTAAGCCTTGTCTCTTTGCTCCAGTCTCTTTGCTGAGACTGTATGACGATCGAAGATCGCCTGGTGCTCCTTCATGCGGGCTGCAAATTCCCCCACCGCGGGCGCGATGATGCCGCTCACTTTCTCATCGAACATGACGGCTTGCATGGCACCTTCCATGTGATTCCTGGCCTTGTCGGCATAGAGCATTTTCTCCTCAATGCGCTCCTTCTCCACGTCACTGGGGGTCTCGAGCTTGTCCAGGCGTGCCGCGATGGCTGCGATTTCGTCACCAATCACGTTCAACTTTTTTACCGCCTCTTCGGCACTGGCCTTGTCCTTGGCGGAAACGATGGCATCGCCGAAATGGTTCAGCTGCACGATGAGTTCATCGGTGAGGCTGTCCACCGTATCTTGCTTGGCAACTTTGGCTCCAGCTGCGTCTTTCTTTTCCCCAAGGAAGTCCTTCAGCTCCTCGCTTTTCTTGAGCTGCTCCAATTCCTCCTTATAGCTTCCCTCCCCAATGGGGATGTCGAGCTGCTTCACGGAAATATTGCCCTTCTTGCCCGAGACCAGGAACACCCTGCCCTTGGCGAAATCGTGTCTATTAGCATCGATGGCCAGACCGTCTGCGTCAGCTTCGTATTCCACCCCGGGAGCAGCGAGCAGTCCGCTCCAGGAGGGACCAGAAAGCACTCTGCCTTGCGATATGACATGGCTGGCCACCCCCGCGCCGGGAGAATCGGCAAGTATGATGAATGCCAGTTTCCTGTCATCGCCACTGCCGAGGGTTCCGTAGACCGCCTGCTTCGACTGCTTGACAGCCTCTCCAGCCGCAAAGGTGCTGACGCCGCCACCGGCAGTGTTTTTCTCCTGACATCCCGCGCCGATAAGAAAAATGGCGCAGACAGCTGCCAGCTTGATGATTGTTTTCATGGGTAATAGCTTGTTTCTTGTTGGTGCCTTGTTCCAGTTCACCGAGATTATCAGCATATTTGTCACCCTATGTGACAGACATCAGGACGCAATATTATTTTCACCAGCAGGCGACTGAACCGAATGCTTTAAGATGGTGTGAAATCTATTGGATCTCGATGGAGTCGCAGGGCAGCTCATTAGGTCATTACTCCTTAAGCTCCAGTACCGGCTCTCCCGTGAGATAGCTAAGTGAGCATAGAAAACGATCCATGCGGATCAGGCTCTCTGCCATGTCTTCCCGGCTGACCCAGAGGTTATACCAGCCGTGCTTTTTGCCCTCATAAATATGCAAGTCGCAGCGGCGGTCGTTTTCCTTCATCAAGCGCTCAAAGCGCTTGGCGGTCTCAACCGGTATGTAGGTGTCCTCGGTTCCCAGCAGCACCATCGCTGGTGGAGTCCGGGCATCGATGTGGTCTATCGGTGAAATCTCTTTCCAATACGGCTTCACCCACTGGTGCCCGAATCCGTCAGGGCCGTTATCAAAGACGGGGTTAAACAAGAGCAGTGCCTTGGGAATACAGCTCACGGACGTATTTTCACCTTCTTCATCAAAGGCGCTGACGAGAGCAGTGGCCGCGGCAATATGCCCACCGGCTGACCCGCCGCCGGCAATAATTCTCTCAGGATCAATGCCGAGCTCCGCGGCATGCGCCTTCACCCAGCGCATGGCAGACTTGCCGTCCTTAACACACTCCCTCGGCGAAGTGCCAAAGCGATTGATGGTCCGGTATTCCACCGAAATACCCACCATGCCACGCAGAGCAACATAGCGGCTCTGGGGATAATAATGATCCGGCCCGCCGCCGTGCCATCCGCCGCCGTGGAAAAAGACAGCCGCTGGTCGTTGATCTGATGGTTTCCAACCTTCCGGGAGAAATACCTGCAGCTTCAGGTTAACCGGTGCTCCGTCCTTACCGGTGACCGTCTTATACTCCAGGGTCTTGTCCGGCTTAAGTGGAAAACACTGCCAGCCGATTTGCTCGGGTGTGATCTTTTGATCGACGTCTAAGCGTTTCTTTAGCTCGAGTGCTTCAATCGCAGCAAACCAGCGGTCCGCCATGAGGTCATACTCTTTATTGAAGGGGTGGTTGTAGTTGTTCGAGTGCATGCCCGCAGCGACTGGGGACCCGTAGTCTTTAGGATCCGTCAGGAACAGGGAATACATGTCCACCGTGCTGACCTTGTGCCCCTTGTTTGCAAACTCCGGGACAAGGGTGTCACGGATGTAGACGTTGTAATCATAGACCAGCTTGTTCTTGGCCACCTGTGTATCCTCATAGGGTGTAATCCGTGCCACGATCAGATGGGCATCGGGTTTGTCAGTTACGATGGTTTCCACCAGCCCGCGGATTCTGGCCGGGCTATCCTTGCTGATACCATTAATACCAATCATGAGCAGAATGAGGTCAGGGTTGCTTTTGGACACCCATCCCTTGAGGGCACCAATGGGAGCACCTCCTCCGCCCTGATGATGGTCAGCCCCAAGATCACGCAGATCAAACGCCGGCTTGTAGGTGCCGCCGTGAGACGGGTCCCCACTCATCTTGTTCCATGGCTGGGGTGAGTCACCGACAAAGGTAAAGTCGTAACCGGCCACCTTGAGAAGTTTGTAAAGCCGGCCGCGGTAACCAAACTTGAAGGGCTCTTTCCAGTGGGGATTATCGGTGTAGCCAACGGTAATGGAATCGCCCAGGCACATGATGCGTATGGGCTCATCCTTGGCTGTCGCTGCAGGGACTGCACCGGACAGCAAAAAGGCAAGGAGGAGGGTAAATGTAATATGCTTCATTATCATGATCATGTGCAAGTGCATGTATACGCGTTCAACGGGCTCATATTAATACACATTATGACTATTTTTTTGCATGTTATGATCAGCGCACGTCAGCCCCTTCTTTTACCAACGAATCAAGATGTGGGCGATGTTCTATCTGCTCCAGAATGCCCCATAAATTGACCTGTCTATTCATAGAGAGACTTACCGGATAGCGTCGAACTCGGGGTTGACGCACTTTTCTTTCCAGCGGTCCAAGCAGGCTTTTAGACTTTCTCTGGACTCTACGTGTTGCCCTTGATCCCCCGTTGTCTCTATCCAGTCTTTGAGGTGTTGACGGTGGGTTGCTAAGACTTTTGCGAACTTAGGATCCTCTGCTAGGTTATGGATTTGATGAGGATCTTTCCGTAAGTCATAGAGTTCCTCTGCGGGACGAGGTCCGAAGAAGGTTCTCTCTACCATCTCATCCAGCTTGCCGTTCTTATGGAGCGCTCTGAGTCTCTGCGTGGGGGGGCGGGGGTCTCGGTATTGTGGTTGAAGTAATGGACGATCTAATTTCCCATTCTTTAGGTAACGGTAATGCTCTGTGCGCACCGAGCGAATCTGGTCGATGGTGTAGTCACAGCGGTCGCGGGCGGAGACGACGTGATCCTTTACCTGATAATCCTCAGCAAAGAGATCATGCCCCTGCACGTAGTCTGGAATAGTAATCCCTGCGAGAGAAAGAGCAGTAGCGGAGATGTCTAATCCACTGACGAGGTCGGCACGTGTCCCTTTCGGCACCCCTTTGCCTTGAATGATGAGTGGGACGTGAAGTCCTCCTTCATAGCAAAACTGCTTATGCCGGAGGGATCTGTTACTTCCATGGTCAGAAAAGAAAAAGACGATCGTGTTCTCGAGTAGTCCGTCCTGCTTGAGGTTCTCCAGAATTTTACCAAGTTCGATGTCCGTTTTTCTGACGCAGTTATAATGCGCAGACCACTCTTTTATAAAGACGGGTTCGAGAGGGAAATACGGAGGTAGGGTGACTTCCTGATCAGTGACGCGATCCTTTATCTTGTGACCAGCACCTTTCCCGCCTTGCAGCTGGATTTGCCCAAACCAAGGCTTCCCAGCTGGCACGTCTCTCCACGCACTGTGACCATGCTCTGACGTGCCGGATTTCCCATACTTGTGTTCTTTATTTTGACCCACAGAATAAAGATCTCCGCGTTTGTAGATGAAGTTATAATCATCCTTGCCAAGGTTAAAGGTTTCGTATCCCGCTTGCAGGAAGAGTTCTGGAAGTGTCTTTACATGATCGGGCAGATGAATCCCTGACTTCTCGGTGCGAGAAGAGCGGTGGTTATGGAGACCAAAGGTTCCCTGATGCGTCCCCGTGATGAGGGCGGAGCGCGTAGTAGAGCACGTTGGTGACGGCATGTAACAACCGGTAAAGAGCGCCCCCTCTTCTGCCAACTTAGTCGTTACAGGAGTCTTCCCGGCATTCAGTTCATCGCCATAACAGTCAAACCACGGGGAAAGGTCCTCCACATAAACCCAGAGGATATTCGGTTTTGCTGAGGCAAAGAGGGGAATCGTAAGAGTGATTACGACGGAGTAAAAAAAGAGGCGAGGTTTCATCATCATCATTCAAAGTGTTTTTCTACCTCAGACTTCATTCCCTGGATGCTCTCTTGTCAAAGTGCAAGTTTAGTTTGTAATCAAACAATTCCATTTGGCTCGTGCCTCAAGCCATGAAGAGAAAATTAATAAGCATAGCCTACTTCACGTTTTTTGCAGTGGATCGGTATTTTAAAGGTGTCATTCCTACGTGCGTGCGGAACTGGCGGGTGAAATAGCTTTGATCACAAAACCCGCATTCCTGCGCGATCTCCGATATATCGGCATCTTGGTGCACGAGCTTTTTACATGCCATTTGAATCCGAATCTGAAGAATAAATTTCTGCGGCGACATTTTAAACTTTCCAGTAAAGGTCGTGCGAAAATGGCTCACGGAGAGATTACACATCTCTGCCAGTTTGTTGACCGAGATGGGTTCGTTGTAGTGATTCTTTATATATTCCAGAGCCCTGGCATGTTGACGGAAGGATGAGGGTATCATGTCCGGGTGGGCCACTTCGCGGGTCGTTCCCATCAATCCTCCTACCGTGCCGTCTTTTTTAAATAACGGTAGTTTCGTAGTCAGCACCCATTTAACCTTTCTATTCTCGTCGACAATCAACTCCATCCTGTTGATGACCGGTTTGAGATGCTCGATGACCATAACATCATCTTCATGAATAGGATCTGCCATGCTGGGAGGAAAAAAATCATACTCGGACTTACCAATCACCTCTGCTTTTTCTTTCAAATTAAATAAACGCACGCCGACGTTATTGCACATGATCAGCTTGTAGTTTGCATCCTTCACGTAGAAACAAATTTCGGGCAAATGCTCGAAAAGCTCTCCAAAATCACTTTGTGGATCCAGCGTCTGCTTGAATTGATTTACTGCTTCTTGGTAGTTGATAAGCGATTAGTTATAAAATTTCATCGCATGACACAATACTTTTTTCGAAACGCAGGGTAAGCTTTATTGACAACATCAAAAATCAAGATCGCGAATTTATGAAATCAGCAAGCATCACAAGACCGGTAATATTGGGTGCCTTATCAATGGCTATGATTATGGGTAAGGCCATCGCGGCAGAGCTGCCTAGTGACGATTATTTTGAGGTGTCAACGATCATCCCATCTCTGAATGACCCGATGCAAATCGCCATTGACGATAAGGAACGCGTCTTCATTGCAGAGCGCACGGGCGCGGTAAAACTCTATGATCCGTCGGTGGGGGCTCCTGTTACAATTTATGAGCTTCCCGTCCACCACAAGTACCGCAAGATCGAGCCAAAATACAAGTATCGTGGTGGTAGTGATTGCGGTATTCTTGGTATTGCCCTTGATCCCAAATTTGAGAACAACCATTACATTTATTTTTACTACTCTCCGATCGAAAAAGACTGCAACCGCCTGTCCCGCTTCACCTTCACCAACAACCAACTGGCTGATGAGGTCAACATTCTAGAAGTCCCCACCGAGCGTCACGCCGGCTCACATCACGCCGGCTCAATTCACTTTGGCAACAACCGCGAGCTCTTCATTTCAACCGGAGACAATAGCGATCATAAGGCGTCGGGCGGCTATGCACCGATCGATGATTCAGCGGATGGTCTACACCGCGATGCCCAGCGCTCCGCGGGTAACTCGAATGATCTGCGCGGTTCCATCTTGCGTGTCATTATCAAAGAGGATGGCAGCTACGACATTCCCGAGGGGAACCTCTACCATGAAGGAACTGCTAAAACTCGCCCAGAAATCTATGTGAAAGGATGCCGTAACCCGTTTCGCATCTTTGTGGATAAAAAAACGGGCGCTCTCCATTGGGGGGATATCGGACCAGATGCACATAAGCCTAATGAAAGAGGTCCACGTGGTTATGATGAATACAACATCGCCACCAAAGCGGGGTACTTCGGCTGGCCTTACCATGTCGGTGTCGAATACTATAATGACTATGACTACGTAACCGAGAAGTCAGGCACCTCCTTTGCTGAGGGCATCATTAACGACTCCCCGCGTAATACAGGTTTAAGAGAGTTGCCCCCCGTCAACCAGCCAACCCTCTGGTATCCTTATGCTAAATCTGAGGAGTTTCCAGTGCTCGGAGACGGTGGGCGTAATGCCATGGCAGGTCCTGTCATCTATCAAGAAGGGCGTAAACATAACTTCCCCGCCTACTTTGATGGGAAGCCGATGTGGTATGACTGGGTGCGCGGGCGCATTATTATGATCACCCTGGATGATAGCAACCGAGCCGTGAAGCTCGAGCCTTTCCTGAATTCCATCAAGCTCAAGCATCCCGTGGACATCAAGATCGGTAATGATGGCGACCTCTATATCCTCGACTACGGCTCAGCGTGGTATGGAAACACAGACGGTGCTCTTATCAAGGTGCGTTATGGAGGCAAGAACCGCCGCCCTATTGTTAAAATGACCGTAGATAAGAGTGTCGGAGCAGTCCCACTAAAGGCGAGCTTCTCCTCCGAGGGCACCTTGGATAAGGACGGAGACGACCTCAGCTATCACTGGGACTTTGGCGATGGAAACAGCTCTGGGAAATCCAACCCAGCACACACCTTCATCACCCCGGGCATCTATAAAACCACCCTTACTGTAAAGGATGCCCAAGGTAAGGAAAGCCAAGACACCCTAAAGGTGATCGTGGGCAATGAACGCCCCACCCTCACGCTGGAACTGCCTGGTGACGATGGGTATTTCGACTGGAATTGCGATCTCCCTTATAAGGTTACTGGACACGATCACGAAGACGGAGCCTTAAGAACCACAGACATCGAGGTCGTAGCCGAATATCGTCCAGACCGCAGTGTCCCAGAGAGCAAAATCAATACTGACGCAAACTCCGCTGGAGATCCACGCCTTGAGGGGATGAACCAATTACTTTCCGGGGTGAAACTCATCGAGAAAAACCACTGCTTCGCCTGCCACATGTCCCAGTCAAAATCGGTAGGACCGAGCTACATGGAGGTCGCACTACGCTACCAGGACACCCCTAAGAACCGTAGCTACCTACTTGAAAAAATTAAGAAGGGTGGCAGCGGAGCCTTTGGTCACATGCCCATGCCCGCGCAAGGACATATCAGCGATGAACACATTAAGGAAATGGTCACCGCCATTCTGGATATGGCGGGAGACCCCGCCAATATCTCGCGCAGCAAAACTGGCACGCTCAAGACTATCGAGCGTCCAACGCACCCCAATAACCAGAATGGTATCTATGTGCTAAGAGCCTATTATACGGACAAGGGAGCCAATGGATTGAGTCCACTCTCAGCAGAATCCGCCCCCCTTATTCTAAAGGCTCCAGCCACTATCCGCGGTGGGAAAACCAAAATCGATGCTATCCTCGCCAGAATCAACGGCAGTGGTGCTATCAATGATAAAGACCGCCACATTGGCCAGTACCGTGACCTCAAAACCACGCTCGAGTGGAAGCTCGATGTGGAAACCCCGGGAACTTACCAAGTATCGATTAACCAAGCCGTTAACCAAGCTCAGGCAGGAGCAAGCTACGAGCTACAAGTCGGTGGTCAGTCCCTCTCTGGCACTGCCAAAGGGGGCAAGGGCTGGCACCTGTTTCAAGACGTCATAGTTGGAGAGTTCAATTTAGCCGAGGGCGATCACGTCTTACGCTTCGTGCCTAAAACCGCGCCTAAGGGATATATCGTAAACTTAAAGTATCTTACTCTCAAGCGCATTGGAGGACTCAAACAAGAAGCTCCATCACGGTCTGATAGAAAGTGATGAAAACACTCACTCCTTAAACTTTCCGGTGAGCCTCCTCACCACCTCAAAACTAACTAAAAAACAAAAATACCATGATCATAGGATGCTTCGCTCTTGTTGAGCCATTTACTTCATTAGAAAGACAATTCCACGCCATTAAGGAGATGGGATTTGATTACGCTGACCTTACCGACAGCCATAACGGAGGGAGCTTGGGTGTAGAATATGGCTTCACCGCTTCTCTCAGTCTAGACTCACACCCCGCTAAGGTGAGAAAAATGGCCGAATCCGCTGGCATTACGCTCACCTCTGTCTGTGCCCACGCAAATTTACTAGATCCCACTTCCATGGACCGCTACGGCACTTATGAAATCATTAAGGCTATTCGTCTGGCGAACCTACTGGGTATCAAGCAGGTCATTACCACAGAAGGAGAGGCGAAAACAGACTTCGGACATAACCTTACCCGGGAGCAACAACTTTTCTCAATCGCAGAGAAGCTCCATGAGCCGGTACTTTGGGCAGAAGAATTAGGGATTGAACTTCTCATCGAGCCACACGGGGAACTCACTGATTCCGTGGAAGGAATGCAAAGTATCCTGGAGCTGCTAGGCCATAAAAAAACCGTAGGAATTAACCTGGATACTGGAAACAGTTGGCTAGGAGGCGGAGACCCTCTGAAATTCGTCAAAGTCTTTGGAAACCGCATTAAGCACGTTCACTGGAAAGACATGGGAGAAGAGTGGCTTGAGAAACGTGGGAAGCAATTCGGGTGTGGGATGGGCTTGATTGCTCTTGGAGATGGAATTGTGGGGATTGAAGAGATCGTGAAAGAGCTTAAATCTATCGGATATGATGGACCCACGACCCTAGAAATCGCTGGTGTAGAAGCGGTAAAGACCTCTGCAGAGCGCCTCCAAGCGTGGTCTGCTTAAATCCAGTTAAAAACAACATGGGCAGTTCTCAATTGTACGGCCAAGGAAAAAAACAACCTATTCTTAACCCAAAACCAATAGAATGAAGAAAACAATAAAAACTAAAAAAATGAAAAACACACAAAAAAGAAGTATCCTACTAACCTCGGCGATTGCCATAACAGCTATTGCTCCAGCTTTTGGAGCAGTCATCGTCAGTTATGATTTTTCCAGTAATTCACCAACCACCGAGTTAACTCAACTAACAGGAAGTGCAGGAGATTTAACTCTTGGGAGTGCTTGGACATTGAGTAGCAGTGTTGCCACCTCGAACGCGTCGCTGATCGGAACCAATGCGAACAGCGGGACGCAAATAATCAGTTTTTCCTATATGGTCACAGGGTTAGCTGCGAATGAATCATTGGACATCGACAGTATTAGCATCGATCTTAGGGCAGATAACCAGCTTGGCACGCAAGACTATGTTCTGAATGATACCAACCTAGACACACGCATTGATCTTCCCTCTGCGGTCGAATCGCCTGACACACTAACCACCTTATCACAAGCGGGGACGGCGAGCGGGCTGATGAACGGCGACTCGCTAATTTTCCGCTTTTCACTGCGTGACGGTCTTAATAATACAGAGGTAACCGAAGAGTTCGCGGTAGATAACTTTACCGTGAACGGAACGATCAGTGTTCCTGAACCATCATCAGCCATTCTTTTGGCACTCGGTTCCTTCTGTACTGTCTTGCGTCGCACTCGCTCATAATCGCCTTCTTTCGTTAAAATATATATAGCCATTGACTGGTAGAGAGGGGGCGGTTTCCCGCCCCCTCTTCTGCCAACTTAGTCGTTACAGGAGTCTTCCCGGCATTCAGTCCATCGCCATAACAGTCAAACCACGGGGAAAGGTCCTCCACATAAACCCAGAGGATATTCGGTTTTGCTGAGGCAAAGAGGGGAATCGTAAGAGTGATTACGATGGAGTAAAAAAAGAGGCGAGGTTTCATCATCATCTACATTATACGGAGAGATTGGCGGAATATTTTTTCATTCACTATCGATCAGAATCTTCTCCATCTCCTTGCGGACATCTGGGTGATTGCCTTTACCCCAGTCCAAGTGGTCAATCCCTCCGCCGGTCATGCCACCGAGATAACGGGTGGGTTCTATGATGATGACTTCTGCTCCTTCTTTCTTAGCTGCTAAGGCAGCCATCACGCCACTGGCGGTGCCTCCGTACACGCAGACGTCTGCCTTGTGACGCGTGATCTCTGCAGCCAGGCTGTTTTGCCAGATCAGCAGTATAATGACAAAGACCGAACTGCTGATGAATTTTTCACGGAACGAAATTTTTAGTTCATGCATGTTCATCGATACCTCATCCCAGCTTGATTTCTTTCCCTGAAATAGCCCCCCTTTTGTGCTATGCCTTCACAGGGGAGTCTGCACGATATACCCGGTGAAGGTATCATTGCGCATCATTTCTAGGAGGAATGAGACGAACTCAATGCCCCTCGGAAAAGGTCTTATTTCGACACCTGGTGCATTCGCTGAGCTTCGGCGATCCTCGGAATGCCGGTGTGAACTACCTTGCTAATTAATCCGTCTCACCTCCTCCTGCAGCTACCTGCTCACCGCGGGCTCTGTAAACATCGTTTCGGCTCTCTGGGTGGCGAAGCCAATGTAGCCCACATTGGGCACGGTTTCGGAGAATTTTTCCTTATGGGTGACACCATTGATGGTGAGAGTGACACTGCGCTCATCCATGTCGAGCACGGCCTTGCAATCGAGCTCGCCCTCGGCGGTGTTGCACTTCTTGTCACTACCCGACCAGGTGTCCGAGGTGTTCTCAAACACGGTGATGTTGTTGGAGGCGATCCACGAACCAGCCACCACAGAGGCGTTACCCTTGGCGTCATTGCTGAGCACGAGGAAACCATTTTGGGTGGGGCTGCTGACCGCTTTCATCTTCCATGTGATGGTGGCTTTGCCAGTGGTGATGGGCTTGTCGAGTGCTTTCAGGGCAATCTGTTGGCCGTTAACTGCCTTGAGGCGGTAGCCCTCCTGATCACCATAAGAGTCTTTGTGCTTCTCCAGGCTTGCGGACTGGGCGACTGGTTTGCCTACGGTGTAGCGCTTGGGCTCGGGGAAATAATCATCTCCCGCGACGGGGAGGTCCTTGCCCTCGAGACGGATGACCATGCCCGGGGCGGAGAGGTCGCCCTCGTCCTTGGCCGCGGTGCCGATCCGGTCGATCAACTTGCCGGGGATGGTGAGCTTGTTGCCTGAGATTTTGACTTTGCTGATGATGTCCTCGGACTTCACATCGAGCAGGTCCTGCGCCCAAACGTGGGTGACGCTGTCCAGAGAACCGGCGAATTCGAGAGCGAGCGAACCGTAGTGACCCGCGACACCAATGACCTTGGAGGCATCGTGGATTTTCACCGTGACTCCGGCACGCGGGAACCAGACTTTACGAGCATCGGTAACACGCGGCTCGGTGGCAATGGCGGTGGCGCCATTCGGGTAGGTGGATGCCATGACGTAGGGGACGTTGCCTTCAGCATCAGCCTCGAC
>Ga0115561_1000824_pt1 | contig 22657 bp, 21 predicted proteins | sample COGITO_mtgs_1105_4_FD_87201 | JGI IMG/M metagenome (GOLD analysis project Ga0115561, IMG submission 87201) | Pelagic marine microbial communities from North Sea - COGITO_mtgs_110512 | ecosystem: Environmental > Aquatic > Marine > Epipelagic | place: Germany:Helgoland, sampling site Kabeltonne...
AGTGCGTACAACCTAAGACGAGGCGGTCAATCCCTTTTTCCTGCATAGGTAATAAATAGGATTTCAAAAGCTCAGCCACCTCCTCTCCGTCTGCAAAACCACCTTCGATTAAAGCGACCAATCCAGTACCTTCCTGCTCAATAATTTCAACCCCCCCTGCATTCTCAAGGACTGTTTTATGAAACAGTGCACTACCAAGGGTGCCCTTGGTAGCCAACAGGCCCACTTTCCCAGTGAGTGTTTGCAAAGCTGCTGGTTTAATTGCGGGCTCAATACCTATAAAAGGAATTGTATATTTTTCTCTGAGTACGGCTATTGCATTGGTTGTAGCAGTATTACAAGCCACCACAATCAGCTTACAACCTTTGCTGATTAGAAAGTCTGTGTTTTTAATAGATAAAGCTAAAATAGTTTCTGCGCTTCTTTCTCCATAGGGTGCGTTGGCACTGTCTGCCACGTAAATGGTAGATTCATTAGGCAATAGGTTGTTCACGGCAGACCAAACAGAAGTGCCCCCTACTCCAGAATCAAAAAAACCAATAGGACCAAAAGAATTACTCATACTACTAAAATAAAAAAACCGCCTCTAAAGAGGCGGCTTTATCTGAACAAAGATGGGAAATTATCTTAGAATCCCAATTCTTTTTTAACGTCTGTCATTAAGTTTTTACCTCTAGACACCAATAAACCATATCCTTGAGTAGCGTCTAAAACATAGTCAAAACCTTGTGCGGTAGCCACTTTTTCAATGGCTGCTTTAGCTTTTTCAGAGATAGGAGCAAATAACTCAGCCTGCTTTTTTTGCAATTCCTGCTGTGCAGCTTGTTGTGCTTCGTTAATTGATTTTTCAAAACCTTGAAGCTCTAAAGCTCTTTTTTCGTTTTCTTCTTGTGTCTTTGAAGCAGACTCATTCGAATACAAAGTGTATTTGTTTCTCAACTCAGTCATTGAATCTTCAATATCTGCTCTGTAAGTTTCCTGCAATTTCTTTAATTCAGCATCTGCCGCCTTCATCTCTGGCATCTCAGATAATAACGCTTGTACATTAATATGCGCTACTTTGCTTTGGGCTTGCGCAAAACTTGTCGCAGCTACAAATAGGAATAATGCAACGGCTATTTTCTTTAAATTCTTCATCGTGTTAATTAAATTGAGTGTTAATTTTTTGTTTGTTGTTAAATCTAGTGTTCAAATATAAAATTTATTCTGGTATACTATCTTTTTGTTGGGCAGGAAGTTTGTCAGATTTCTTTTTTTCTCTTGCTTCTTTTAGTTTTTGCTTCCGAAACTCGTAGGCTTTTAACCTATCTTCCCTCAATTTTTGCTGTGCTGCTTTCTTTTCGGCAATCTGTTGTTCCTTTGAATTTATCTTTTCAAGTTCTTCTGCCGCCTTATCTTCTAAGGCTTCATTTACAGGAGCGTCTTCTTCTGAACCTTGATTTATTTCTGCATCACTAAGCACCATATTGGCACTCATGTCTTGCCTACTCAAAGCTCTAATGACTAAATTACTCAAATTAAAACGTTCGTTCGCGAATAAAATAGTAGTACTTCCATCTGACTTATCCAGGATGAGGTCATACCCTTTTTCTTTTCCCAATCGCTGCACCTCATTAAAGACCAAATCCTGTATGGGTTGAACAATAGAAGTTCTCAAGGCGAATAAATCTCCTTGAACCCCAAATCGCTGTTGCTGGTAAGCGACCAAAGATGCCTTGGCAGATTGAATTTCTAATTCTTTTTCCTCAACCAGGCTTGGCGTGAGTAGTGCTTTTTGCGCAGACAAGTCATTCTCTAATGTCTCCAGGGCTAATTTTCTAGCGGCTATTTCCATTTGCCAGCCTCCTACGCGGTCTTCTAAAGAACGTTGTGCCTCCAAATAAGAAGGCAATTTAGACAATATATAATCCATATCTATATAGGCTACCCTGGCCTGTCTTTGAGCCTGAACGCTACTCAAACCAAGCCAAAAAACAAATAGTAGGTATGTAATTGTCTTTGTGATACTTAAATATAATAAATATTAAAAACGCTGTCCAATGATAAAGTGTGTCTGCCATCCTGATGGTCCCACAGAACCAGGCTGATTGTCTGCGTCAAAACCATAACCAAAGTCTATTCCCAACAAACCAAAAGCAGGCATAAAAATACGCACCCCTACTCCAGCTGATCTTTTTATATCAAAGGGATTAAATTCCTGAATGGTATTAAAGGCGTTTCCACCCTCCACAAAAGCCAATCCATAAATAGATGCAGATGGTTTTAATGTAATGGGATAACGCATTTCCATAGAGAACTTATTGTACACTACCCCACCTTCTTGTTGGTTTGTGGTAGGATCTATTGGGGTAAGAGATTGATTTTCATAACCCCTCAATTGAACCACTTCCCTACCGTCTAATGTAAAGTTACCAAGCCCGTCTCCTCCAACAAAGAAACGCTCGAAAGGCACATTACCAATGTCTGGATTGTAGTTGCCCAAGAAACCAAATTCCGTATTGGTTCTTAAAATTAATTTACCAACTATTCTGCTATACCAGTCTCCTTTGAAGTTTAATTTGTAAAATTCCAACCACTTAAAACGAGATTCTTCTAGGGTTTCTAAGCGCCTTAATTGGCTTGCAGAAGCTTCTCCAACAGACCTTAAACCTATAATCTCATCACTCTCTTCTTTAATAGACTTAAAATCTTTAGATCCTAATAAAGAGAAAGGTGGCGTAAACTTAGCCAAAAACTCAAAACTAGATCCTCCTGTTGGGAAGATTGGATTAGGCCCAGAAGATTTTCTTGAAAGGCCAAAAGTATAGGTCAAAGAGTTAGAAGTTCCATTACCAAAATTAAACAATCCTATATTGTAGTTTTGAAAATCGTATTGTTGGTAGCCCAATGCGTGAGACACAGAAAAGTAATCGTCTGGCCACTGAAGGCGCTTGGCCAACCCAAGAGAAATACCCGTAATGGAAAACTGCCTGTCCTTATCTACATCTCTAGCAACAAAATCAAAAGAATACTGTTGTGTTCTGGAAAGAGAGACATTGAATCTAATCGGTTTTTTACCCCCCATCCAGGGCTCAGAAAAGTTTAAACTGTATACCTTAAAAGTCCTACTCGCCTGTAAACGAAGTGCAAAAGTTTGTCCGTCACCCATAGGAACCGGCTTGTACGCTTCCTTGTCAAAAATATTTTGCAATGAAAAATTACTAAAAGAAAGTCCTAAGGTTCCAATAAAACCACCACCACCATAACCCCCTTGGAGTTCAATTTGGCTGGATCCCGCCTCTACCAAACTATAAGCCAAATCTACGGTACCTGTATTGGGGTCTGCATTTTGAACATCTGGCGATATTTGCTCGGCGTCAAAAAAGCCCAGCTGCCCCAATTCTCTAATACTTCTAATAATATTGTCTTTAGAGTATTTCTGACCAGGACGGGTCCTGAGTTCTCTGAAAATAACATGGTCATTGGTCTTATCATTCCCATTAATAGTGACGTGGTCTAAGAAAGTTTCTTTTCCTTCTATAATTCTAATTTCAAAATCAATGGTATCATTGGCCGCAGAAACTTCCACTGGATTAATACTAGAAAACAAATAACCATTGTTCTGATACAAATTGGTAATATCTTCTCCGTCTGGTTTGGTATTGTCTGCGATACGCTTTCTAAGCAGCACTCCATTGTAGGTGTCTCCTTTTTTAATACCCAATACTTGAGACAAGCCCCTATCCGTATAAACAGTGTTTCCTACGAAATTAATGTCTCCAAAGTAGTATTTATCGCCTTCTTCTACTTTAATTTTTAATGCAATGTTTTCATCGTTTACCTTAGTGAAGGTATCCATGAGAATTCTAGCATCCCTGTAACCATTTTCAGCATAAGCATCTTTAAGGCTTTGCAAGTCAGTCTGATAATCTTCTGGAATGTATTTAGATTTTTTCCAAAACCTGTAAAAAGCCTTTTCCTTAGTTTTCTTTAAGGCTTTTTTAAGTCTTGCCGCACCCAAGGCGTCATTTCCTTCGAACTCAATCTCTGAAATCTTAACCTTAGCGCCTTTGTTAATGTTAATGACCATTTTCTGCGCATTGGTCTCCGTAGTGTCTGCAGCCGTTGCAATAGTCACTTTAGTATTTAAATACCCCTCTTTCTTATATTTATTTTGAAGATAATTTTTTGAATTTGCAATTAAACTCTCCGTAATCTTCTTTCCTTTCTTTAAATCCGTATCGGTTAATATTGCGTCTACTTTTCTAGACTTCACGCCGTACACAGTTACCTGAGATAAAGTAGGTCTTTCAATAATCTCTAATTCCAAGAAAACTTTTTCGTCTTCAATATTAGTGATGAAAAAATTAATATCGCTAAAGAGTTCTAAGTCCCATAATTTACTGATCACTTCGCCTATTTCTTCTCCTGGTAAAGTAATGGGTTGCCCTACCCTTAATCCTGTAAAAGTTTTCACAGTCTGGGCATTGTAGCTTTGTAAGCCAACGACTTCAATACCCCCAAGGATATATTTTTTACCGTCGTCGTATCCGCCCTCTTGGGCTAAAAGGAGGGTGCTGCTAAAAAAAAGAACCAATACCATAAAGGCATTGGTTATTGATGCAATAAAATTTTTATTTGCTAAGTTGTTCGCTTGTTTTTCCAAATCTTCTTTCTCTATTCTGATAATTAGCTAGGGCAGACTCTAAATGCGCTTTACTAAAGTCTGGCCAACAAGCTGAAATAAAATACAATTCTGCATAGGCAATTTGCCACAGCAAAAAATTACTAATTCTGTGTTCCCCACTGGTTCGCACCAACAAATCTACCTCTGGCAAATCATGCGTGTAAAGATGGGTATTTATAATGGTTTCATCAATGTTATCTGGTGAAATTATATTATTTTTAACTTTGACGCTAATGGCTTTTACGGCTTGAATAAGCTCCTCTCGACTTCCATAACTAAGGGCCAAACTCAGCGTCATACCACTGTTGTTTCGGGTCTTTTCTATCACTTCTTCTAACTCTTGAACCGCTTTCTTTGGCAGGGCAGAAAGGTCTCCAATAGCGTTCAAACGAATGTTGTTGGTCTCGAAGGTTTTTAACTCTTTCTTAAGGGATCGTATCAAGAGTTTCATCAATAAATCTATCTCAAATTTAGGACGGTTCCAGTTTTCTGTAGAAAAAGTATAGAGTGTTAAGTATTTAATACCCAATGACACACAATGCTCTACAGTGGCACGCACCGTTTTAACCCCTTGCTCATGACCAAAAGTTCTTGGCATTCCCTTAGCCTTAGCCCAACGTCCATTACCATCCATTATAATGGCTAAGTGTTTGGGCAAGCGGTCCTTATGAAGTACAATCTCTTTTTCCATTTTTAATCAAAACAATCCCTACAAGGTTTTCTAGTAAAAGTATAGGTGAAAATTATTCCAGAAAACACATACCAATCGTTGTTATTAATGTTTCCAAATTGGTAGACGGCAAAATTAGAATTTATTGGGTTACTTCCATCTAAATTATCGGTAAATGTGTATCTAACTCCAATTTCTGCTCCTAAAATGCTATTTGAACCCACCCTGGCTTTAAGTCCAAAATGAATTGGGAGGGCAAAAGAAATGTCTTTTTTCTGGGTATCCATCAGATTTCCAGAATCAAAATAATTATAATCATACCTAAAAACAGTGAGACCTGAGTATATATAAGGGGTAAATACCGGTCCAAACCTATGAAGGTTATAAGGCAAGAAATTGACTTCTAAACCGGTGGATAGTTCCAGTAAACCAGTATTCCCATTTAAATTTCTTAAAATTCTAGCGGGGTCTTGTGCTTCTTTATCATTAAAACTCAAATTGGTATAACTTAAACCAGCCCTCCAGGCGTATCGCTGGCTTTTATTCCATTTAAACAATAAACCAAAACCAAAATTAGAAGGACTTAAGTGTTTTTGAGACCCCACATCAGCTAAGGCATTTGTCCCACCTAATATTACGCCAGCCTCATAGGTCTGGGCTTGAACCAAAGTAATAGACAGCAAAAATATACATAAATAGAAACGCATGTGCTAAGCTTAAAGGGTGTCATTAAAGACCGTTAAGGCCCGCCTAAGTATAAAACAACTAATCAGAATTTTTATTGTGACTTAATTCCTTTTGTCTTCTCCCCATAAAAGTTTTTTACGGAGTGTTTTTAGGAAACTCTCCGAAGTATAAGCCACCATCTTAAGGGTATAAGGTGCTTTTTTAATAACCAATTCTGTGCCGTTGTCTATACTCGCGATACGAGAATCTAGTGAAACCAAATGCTGCTGTTCCCTTCCGGACACTACAAGCCTAATCTCTGTATGGTCCGTTATAATCAGTGGCCTTGCATTCAGATTATGTGGTGCAATGGGTGTTAAGATAAGTGAATTAGTCCCTGGTGCCATTACAGGACCTCCACAAGACAAAGAGTAGCCTGTTGAACCTGTAGGCGTAGCAATAATTAAACCGTCTGCCCAATAAGAAGTAAGGTATTCTCCATCTAAATAAGTAGCTACCGTAATCATGGCTGTGGTATCTTTCCTGCTGACAGTAATTTCATTGAGCGCTACATTTACCTCTCTAAATGCGTCAATAGGATGGTTTGTGTACAAGCCTACCATGCTTCTTTCTTCAATGGTGTAAGCGCCTGCTACAAAATCAGTAATCACTTTCTGAACAGCACCCACATCTATGGTAGACAAAAAACCCAATCTCCCAGTATTGACTCCAACCAATGGAATGCCAGAATCTTTAATATAAGTGATGGCCTTTAGCATAGTCCCATCCCCACCAAAACTAACAAACAAAGAGGTCTCCTTTGGCACTTCTTCTTGACTAGAAAAAGTGCCTAAAGGGGACAATAATGCATGTAGCGATGTTTCATTGAACGAAGCTATGGCTTCCTTGAAATTATTTTCAATAGAGGCTTTTCCCCCTACAGCTTCAATAGCCTCTAATATACCCACCAAAGCTTTAACGGTAATTTCAGAGGGTAAATAGCCAAAAAGTGCTACGTTTAATTGCACCATATTATATATTTAAATAAGTATCTAAGTAAGCGGCATTATCTTTGAGTATACTGGCAAAAAGATCTTCCCCTTCAATAAAGGTTATCTCAAAACCAAAACGCCTTAAACCTGCCAAAGTATCTTGAATAGGGTTTGGCGCTATTTTTATCAATACATTCATCTCCCTGTCCCATTCCCAAGTAACTAAGCCCAAAATTTGCTGTTGTGTTTGCTCAAAAATAGTGATCAAACGCGTTAAAGAAAAATCCAACTGTGCCATTTTTACTTCAATCACAATGCCATCCTGTTCGAAAAGCGACAGAGAAGCCGTGGCTGTTATAAAATCTTTTTCAAAAACATAACCCACAAAGCGTCCATCTTTAGTGACCACAGCAGCCACGGATACTTGTAATTTTTTAAAGCCCAACCCATAATTAAACCAATGGGTTTCTGATGAGATACTGTCTGGCATAAAAGTATAAGACAATTCATCTAAGGCATTAAAATCAAGTTCACATAAAACTTTCAAAGAAACCATTCCTAAAAACCGTTCTTGATCAATAACAGCCAACCAATCGCATTGGGCCTGCTCAAAGCGGCCTAAAACAATCTCTTTAGAATCTTGAAGATTCAAAAAAGGCAGGTTATATACTATCAATGACTCCATATACTGAGCTAAAATGGGTGGATACTTCTTAAAATAAGACCTCAAACAACAACTGTGACAACTACTTAAATTGGTTCAAAATGGCCTTATTATTTAAATAAATAAATATGCGCTTGTTTTTTTTGCAAATTACTAATTAAAAAATGGAATAGCCCTCGCTTATTTGTATTTTTGTTCCCGAACAATTGCAATGAATTCATGACAAAATTAAGCGTAAACATAAACAAATTAGCCACACTCAGAAATGCACGTGGCGGAAATGTGCCAGACCTTCTCGTGTCTGCATCTGACATAGAACGATTTGGTGCTGAGGGCATTACCATTCACCCAAGACCAGACGAACGCCATATTCGTTACAAAGACGCCAGAGAACTTAAAAATGTGGTGACCACAGAATACAATATAGAAGGCAATCCAAACGAAAAATTTATTGCTCTGGTATTAGACGTAAAACCTACCCAGGTTACTTTAGTTCCAGATGCAGTAGACGCCATAACCTCTAATGCAGGTTGGGATGCTATTACCCATGCAGACTTTTTAAAAAATACCATAGCACGGTTTAAAGCAGCAGGTATAAGAACCTCTATTTTTATAGACCCTGTAATAACACAAATAGAAGCAGCGGCAGCTACAGGTACAGACCGAGTAGAGTGTACACAGAAGCCTATGCAAAGGGGTTTGACCAAGGGAATAAAGAAGCCGCTATTGCGCCCTATAAGGCAGCTGCAACCAAGGCCAGGTCTTTAGGCTTAGGCGTAAATGCAGGCCATGACCTGTCTCTAGACAACATTGGCTTTTTTAAGGCAGAAATTAAAGAACTGGACGAGGTTTCTATAGGCCACGCGCTCATTTGCGAATCCCTTTATTTGGGCCTAGAAAATGTCATTCCCATGTACCTAAAAGCACTTTCCTAATGCCTTTACTACACGCCAATAGTTTTGGAAGTGGAGAAGACCTTGTTATTCTCCATGGTTTTTTAGGGACCAGTGACAACTGGAAGAGCTTAGGTAAGGCTTACGCCGATGCTGGTTTTCGCCTCCACCTTTTAGACCAAAGAAACCACGGTAGAAGTTTTCACAGCTCACAATTTTCTTACACCCTTATGGCAGAAGACGTCTTGGACTACCTCCTTGAGCATGGCATTGAAAAAGCAAAGGTTCTAGGGCATTCCATGGGAGGTAAAACCGCCATGTACCTTGCAGGCATAGCTCCAGAAAAAGTACAAAAACTACTCGTTGCAGACATAGGGCCAAAGGCTTACCCACCGCACCACAAAACCATATTAGACGCCTTGAGCATCTTATACAACAGCCCGCTAAACAGTCGGTCGCAGGCAGAAGAAATCTTGTCTGTCCACATTAAATCAGCTGGGATAAGGCAATTCCTTCTTAAAAATCTTTACAGAAAAACCCCTGAAACTTTTGGATTCAGGGCTAACATTCCTGTACTTTCTGGCGCTATGGATGCTATTGGTGAAGCACTCCCTTCTGAATTTATTTTCGAGAAGCCCAGCATGTTTTTATCTGGTGCGCAATCTGATTACATTCTCCCAGAAGACCATCTGAGTATCTTAAGACAATTTCCACAAGCCCAATTCAAGTCCATTTCAAATGCAGGACATTGGCTACATGCAGAAAACCCAAAGGATTTCTTTGCAGACACATTGGCCTTTCTTAGGGTCTAGTTCTCCCCAGCTTAAAAAAATATAACACCCATTTAAAAAGAGAACTCAAAAATTGTTGTACTTATTAAAAAGCACTACTTTTGCCCCCCATTAAAAGCCTTTAAAAAAGCAGTAAGCGCATGAAGATCACCAAGAAACAGTTAGATACGTTAAACGCAGAGATTAACATTACACTTGACCAAGCAGATTTCCAACCTAAGGTAGACACTATCTTATTGGACTACAAAAAGAAAGCCAACATCCCAGGTTTCAGAAAAGGTCAGGTGCCTATGGGAATGATCAAAAAACAGTATGGTAAATCAGTTTTAGTTGAAGAAGTAAACAAACTTTTACAAGAAAAATTAAATAGCTACCTCACTGAAGAGAAATTATCTATTCTTGGAAATCCATTGCCTAAAGTTTTATCTGAAACTTTTGACTGGAATGCAGACACACTTTCATTTGACTTTGAAATAGGACTCTCTCCTGAATTTGAAGTGTCTCTAAAGACTAAAAAATCAGTGACTAGCTACAAGGTAGAAGCAGACAAAAAAATGGTTGCAGATCAGGTATTATCTATCCGCAAACAATACGGAAAAATCAGTCCTGAAAAAGCCGTTACCGCTAGCAGTGAAATAACAGGTTTATTCTTCTCTGAAGAAGCAGGTATAGATAAAAAAACGACCATTACTTTAGACCAGTTAAAAGCAAAAAAAGCAATCACATCTCTTCAAGGAGCAGAAGTAGGTGCTTCAATTAGCTTAGACACAAAAGGACTTTTCAAAGAAGACGCTGCTGTTGCTGGCGCTTTTGGATTAGAAGCTGCTGAAGCCAAAGACCTTAAAATAACTGTTGTTTTTACCATTGAAGAAATTAACGAACGAACTCCTGCTGCATTAGACCAGGAATTATTTGACAAACTTTTTGGTAAAGATGTAGTGAAGTCTGAAAAGGAATTGGGGCAAAAAATAAAAGAAGACGCTGAAAAGCAATTCGTACAACAAGCAGACCAAAAGCTTTTGAATGATGTTACTGAAGCCTTAATTGCCCAAACTAAATTTGACTTACCTGGTGAATTCTTAACCAGATGGATCCAAACAAGCGGAGAAAAGCCCCTTACAGACCAAGAAGCCAAAGCAGAGTACGAAAGATCTGAACAAGGCCTTAGATACCAGCTTATCGAAGCGAAAATCATAGAGGCCAATGCGCTTCAAGTGAGTTTTGAAGACCTTAAAAGTTTTGCCAAAGATTTGATCAAAGAACAGATGGCACAATACGGTCAGTTAGATCCTAAGGATGAGGAACTAGACGGCATTGCTGCTAGGGTATTGTCTAACCAGGAAGAAGTAAAACGACTTTCAGAACAGATGATGAGCCAAAAATTAATCACACTATACAAAGAGAAAGCCAACCTTAAAGAAAAAACGCTTTCTTATGAAGATTTTGTAAAAGAAGTTTACGGCGCATAATTAGCCCGCCGCTCTATCTGCAATCGTATAAATTACCTATCTTTACGGTGCTAAAAGCTCATGCTATTAGCACCGTATTTATTTATCAATTAAGCACCTCATATGAATTACGCACAAGAGTTTAAGCATTTTGCGATCAAAGACCAGGGTATTAATGGCAACTATTACGACGCTATTATGACCAGCATGTATCCGGTGGGAATGACCCCTAATATTATTGAAGAAAGACAGCTAAACGCCATTGCTATGGATGTTTTTTCTAGGTTAATGATGGATCGCATTATTTTTTTAGGCACAGGTATTAACGACCAAGTAGCTAATATTGTTCAGGCACAATTGCTGTTTTTAGAAAGTGCAGACGCGGCTAAGGACATTCAAATATATATTAACTCCCCAGGGGGAAGTGTGTATGCTGGTTTGGGAATTTACGACACCATGCAGTTCATTAAACCAGATGTAGCCACCATATGTACTGGTATTGCAGCCTCTATGGCCGCAGTATTATTATGTGCTGGGGAAAAAGGAAAAAGATCTGGCCTTACCCATTCAAGGGTCATGATACACCAACCATTATCTGGTGCTCAGGGACAGGCAAGTGATATTGAAATTGCCGCCAAAGAGGTATTGAAAATCAAAGACGAATTATATACGATTATTTCCAATCACTCTGGACAAACCTTTGATAAGGTATACCAGGATTCAGACCGTGATTACTGGATGAAAGCAGAACAAGCCAAATCTTATGGAATGATAGATGAAATATTATCGAGAGATAAAAAATAAACAACATGGCTAAAGACAATCTTGAATGTTCTTTTTGTGGTAGAAAAAAACCAGAAACCAACTTACTTATTGCAGGGATAGACGCCCACATATGTGACAGGTGTATTGCCCAGGCAAATGGTATTGTTGCTGAAGAGACAAAACAAGACCAAGTAAATGACTTATCAGAGGAACTTACCTTAAAAAAGCCCATAGAAATTAAAGACTTTTTAGACCAATTTATCATTGGTCAAGACCGCACCAAAAAGGTGCTGTCTGTAGCGGTCTACAACCACTACAAAAGACTCTTACAACAGAATACCAAAGACGACGTGGAAATTCAAAAATCCAATATCATCATGGTAGGACAAACAGGTACTGGAAAAACACTCATGGCAAAAACCATCGCCAAGATGTTAAATGTTCCACTCGCTATTGTAGACGCCACTGTACTAACAGAAGCAGGCTATGTTGGAGAAGACGTGGAGAGTATTCTAACCAGGCTCTTACAAGCGGCAGATTACGACCTAGAAAAAGCAGAAAGAGGTATTGTATTTATTGACGAGATAGATAAAATTGCTAGAAAAAGTGACAACCCTTCTATCACCAGAGATGTCTCTGGAGAAGGCGTACAACAGGGATTGCTTAAACTCTTAGAGGGTACCGTTGTTAACGTACCACCAAAAGGAGGTAGGAAGCATCCAGACCAAAAATTCATTGAAGTAAACACAGAAAATATTCTTTTTATTGCCGGAGGTGCTTTTGACGGTATTGAGAAAAAAATTAGTAAGAGACTGAACTTACAAGCCGTAGGTTACAGTGCCTCTAAAGCAGACGAAGGATTGGACAATGAAAACATCCTTCAATACATTACCCCAAAAGACCTTAAAGATTTTGGTTTAATTCCAGAGATTATTGGAAGACTTCCTGTGCTCACCCACATGAATCCTTTAGATAAGAAAACACTCAGGGCTATTTTAACCCAACCAAAGAACGCCATCATAAAGCAGTATGAAAAGCTTTTTGAAATGGATCATATTGCCCTAGAAATCAATGAGTAAGCTTTAGACTTCTTGGTAGAAAAAGCGCTAGAATACAAATTAGGCGCTAGAGGACTGAGGTCTTTGTGTGAATCTGTCTTTACAGACGCCATGTTTAGCCTGCCGAGTTCAGAGGAAAAAGAATTTAAGGTAGACAGGGCTTATGCAGAAAAAAAATTGCGCTTTGAAACAGCCAAATCTTTAAAAGCGGTTTCATAAGGCAATACACCCTTAAGAAATAAATTCCTGTATATAATTAGCCAAGAAAACGACCTACAAAGCCATTAACTCCTCCAGGTATTGCCTGGAGTTGGAAAGCCTAGGTATTTTATGCTGCCCACCTAATTTGTCTTTTCCCGCCAACCAATCATGAAACTGTCCTGCTCTAGCCTTGTGCACTAAGGGCTCATTTAAAGTCATATTATTATACCGTTTTGCTTCATAATCTGAGTTGAGGGATTTTAAAGCATTATCTAAAAGGGCCGTAAAATGACCCAAATCCTGAGGAGGGGTCCTAAATTCTATGAGCCATTCGTGGCCGCCCTTATTCTTTCCCTCCATAAAAATGGGGGCAGCCGTATACTCTATAATTTCTGTCTTGGTTTTTTTACAGACAATCTTCAAAGCTTCCTCTGCATTTTCTATGATAAGCTCTTCTCCAAATACATTGATGTGGTGTCTGGTTCTTCCTGTAACTTTTATCCTGTGCGGACTCAATGAAGTAAAGCGCACGGTATCTCCAACCTTATAGCGCCACAATCCAGCATTGGTGGTAATCACAATAGCATAATTTGTATGAAGGGTCACTTCTGACAAGGGAATGGCGTATTCCGCTTCTTTACCGTAGGCATTCATTGGGATAAATTCATAAAAAATACCATAGTCCAACATAAGCATTAAGTCAGAGGCTTTGTTGCGGTCTTGAATGGCAAAAAAACCTTCCGAAGCATTATATATCTCGTAATAATTAAACGATTTTCTGGGCAGTAGCTTTTTAAATTGATCCTTATATGGACTGAAACTTACGCCACCGTGAAAATACACCTCTAACTGGTCCCAAACTTGAAACAAATGCTCATTCCCAGTTGTATCTAAGAGTTCATTTAAAAGCACCAACATCCAAGAAGGTACACCGGCCATACTGGTCACGTTTTCCTTAGTAGTCTCCGCAATAACCGCAGCGAGTTTGGTGTTCCAATCAGGCATTAAGGACACCTTATTAGAAGGCGTAGAACTAAACTCTGCCCAAAAGGGCATATTGTCAATAAGAATGGCAGAAAGGTCTCCAAAAACACTGCCATGAGATTCATACAATTCCTTTGACCCCCCCAGCCGCAAACTTTTCCCCGTAAACAATTGAGAATTCTCGTTGTTATTGAGATAAATAGACAAAAGATCTTTGCTGGACTTATAGTGACAGTCTTCTAAAGATTCCTGACTCACAGGAATAAATTTACTTTTGGCATTGGTGGTTCCACTACTTTTGGCAAACCATTTTATAGGGGTAGGCCAGAATAAATTAGCCGTACCTCTCCTGGCTTGATCTATTAAATGCTCCATGCCTTCATAGTTGGTTATGGGCACACGAGCAGCAAAATCTGAATAGTTTTTAATAGATCGAAAATCAAAACTTTTACCTATTTCTGTATCTTTAGCAAAGTCTACCAGTCCCATGAGCAACTCTTCCTGCACCTCAATAGGGTACTTTAAAAAAAATTCAATCTGGTGGAGCCTCTTTTTAAGCAGCCAAGAGGCTACAGTATTAATGATTGGTATGGGCATTTACGGTATATTTTGTAGCTTGCTTAAAAATAGGTTTTAATTTGGTTTTCACCAACCGCAAAGCAGTTTTAAACAAAGATGACATATCAGGGTGTTTTAAAAAAAATGCAAACAGAATTGGGCGCACCAATCCAGTATTATTTGGTTTTTAAAGAAGATTTTGTGCACCTCAACACCCTTCTAGGAAGGGTTATAAATATAGACTTTCATGGCTATGAATGTTTGAATTGTCATGAAGACAAACCCATCTTTAGGCAAGGATTTTGTAAAAATTGTTTTTTTGACACCCCCCAAGCTGGAGACTGGATCATGCGACCAGAATTGAGCAAGGCACATTTGGGCATAGAAGACCGAGATTTGGCCTATGAGCAGAAGGTTCAGTTACAACCCCATATTGTGTATTTAGCGAACTCCAGCCACTTAAAAGTTGGGGTAACTAGAGGGTCTCAAATACCCACAAGATGGATTGACCAAGGGGCACATGAAGCCATAGAAATTTTGGAGGCACCCAACAGGTACCTGGCGGGAATTACAGAAGTAGCCCTCAAAGATCATGTAGCAGACAAAACCAACTGGAGAAAAATGCTTACTGGTCAGACCCAGGATGAAGATCTCGCCACTGTAAGAGACCAACTGAAACAATACATTCCTCAGGAAGCCCTGCCTTATTTTTTAGATCAAAGCAAAGAACAACACATGGACTTTCCTGTGAGCCAATACCCTGAAAAAGTGCAGTCTACAAACCTAGGTAAAACCCCTTCTTTTAGTGGCATGCTCAGCGGTATAAAGGGCCAGTATTTAATTTTTGAAGACCAGCGGGTTTTTAATGTGAGAAGCCATGAAGGCTATATTGTGAAGCTTTCATTTTAAAAAGACCCCTTTAATTAATTTAAAGAAGGCTTAAAAATTTACCTAAAAACTCTTTACCAAGTAATCTCAGCTCCCTGCGGTAAATTAAATTTCTTTCTAAAAATACCCACAAAGAGATACAAAAAGGGGGTGTCTAAAGCCGCAACAATCACTTTAAAAATAAAGCCACTAGCGACCAATCCCATAAATAAATCCCAAGGTAAAATACCAAATACACACAACAATAACACCACTAAAAATGTGTCTGCGAATTGAGATAAAAATGTAGAGAAATTATTGCGCAACCACAAATGTTTGCCTGCAGTTAATTTTTTCCAAAAGTGATAGAGACTGATATCTATGTATTGTGCCGCCAAATATGCCAACATAGAGGCTAAAACAGCTACCGGTGAAAGGGCAAAAACTTGTTCAAAAACAACATTATCTACAGGAGAAGCGTCCATGGCAGGCACTGCATTAGCCAGCAAGATAATACACATAGAAAATACCGAGGCAAATATACCTGCACCCACTATAGCATTGGCTTTTTTGGCACCGTAAATTTCAGAGATCAGGTCTGTGATTAAAAAAGTGATGGGATAAGGCAAAATACCTACGGAAACCTGAAACAAAGGCACGCCAAAAAGGCTAATATCTCCAAAGGGTTGCCAAGAGAAAAATTTCTGAAAAATTAAATTAGACACCACCAAAGAAGTAATAAATAACGTCCCTAATAAAAGGTAAATCTTTTGCGCATGCTCTTTTTGTTTCCCTTCTAATACAAATACCCCTTCTTGTTTCATCTAAAATAAAAACCCTTATTAATTCTCAATATAAGTCCAATAGGAATTAAAACCTACTTAATCTCTAACGCAAAGGGCATTCTTGCCTGAATGCCTTCTTGCTTTATGCGCAGACGCACTGTATTTAAGAAGCCAGCTGCATCTAGATGATTCTGAGACAAGGAAGCCAGTGATTTAATAGATGTGCTCACGCCAGACAAGTCTTCTATTAATTGCTCAAACGGAGACTTGTACTTGGGATAGTTTCTAATGCCATAATCAGATGCGCCACCCAATAAAGCCGCTTCTGCTATAGCCACGTCTAAGTCTCCAATGCCATCTATAAGCCCCCCTGCTAAGGCAGCCTCTGCAGTCCAAACCCTTCCTTGCGCAAGGGCGTCTACCTGGTCTACAGTCATACCCCTACCTGAACTGACCCTACTTAAAAAAGTCTGGTAGGTGTCTTCTATACTTTGAACCGTCAGTGCCCTGAACTTTTCAGCAATAGGCCTAAACACAGCGTAAGTAGCGCCGTTGTCGTGGGTGGCAACTTCTTGGGCGTTCACCCCCCACTCTTTTGCCAATTGAGACATATTGGGCAATACTCCAAAAACACCTATAGAACCTGTGATTGTAGCAGGAGAAGCAAATATTTTGTTTGCCCCAGCTGCAATGTAGTATCCGCCAGAGGCGGCTACATCTCCCATAGAAACCACTACAGGTTTCACAGCTTTTGCCTTTTCAATAGCGTGCCAGATAAGGTCTGAAACCAATGCACTCCCTCCTGGAGAATTCACCCTGAGCACAATGGCCTTAACACTGCTGTTTTCAACTGCGGCCTCAATACCTTCTATAGTGAGTTCCTGCCCAATATAATCTGCATTACCCTGGCCGTACAAAATTTCTCCTTGGGCGTAAACCACAGCAATATTTTCTTTTGAGCTGTAAGGACGTTTGGTCGCTGAATGACGAATATAGTCACTTAAAGCAACTGTTTTTGGCTTATTGGGAAGGGGTAAATCAAACGCTTTTTTTAGGGCCAAATCGTACTCATCTTCGTATAACAATCCATCTATAAATCCGTTTTCTAGGGCCTTTAAAGGGGTTCCGGCGCCCATGGCCGTTACAAATCCATTGAGTTGCGCTAAAGTCATGCTTCTATCCTGAGCCATATCTTGAGCCATCACTTGCCAAAGCCCGTCTAACAGTGCTGTAAGCTGGGTTTTTTGAGCCACACCCATTTCATTATCTAAATAAGGCGCTACAGCGCTCTTGTATTTACCATGCCTAATAACCTCCATTTTTAATCCAGATTTATCTTGAAAATCTTTGAGGAACAACACTTCTGAGCTAAGGCCTTTTAAGTCTACAATTCCAGTTGGTGTAAGAAAAATTGAATCTGCCACTGAGGCCAAATAATAATCTTTCTGATCGTAAAACTCCGCATAGGAAAAAACCTTCTTTCCAGAGGTTTTAAAATCCGACAAGGCATCTCTAATCGCTTTCACCTGAGACCAACCTGCCATGAAATATGCATTTCTAATACTAATCCCCTGAACCCTGCTGTCTTCTTTAGCCACTTCAATGGCCAATAGAATCTGATCAAGCCCCATTTATGGGTTGCCAAATGCACCAAAAGGATCTTGGCTTTGGTCTACTATCCTATCCTTTACGGATCCTTGAAAATCCAATTCCAACACTACTTTGTTACCAATCACGGTCTGAGGTTCCATATCTGATAAAGCCGTTATGATAGAGAAGAACATAAAAAAAGCCACTCCAAAGGCGACTAAGGTCCCCAAACATGAGGCAAAAAAATTTCTTAAAAAAGCCATAGTACAATCTTTTATAAGAACAAAGATACCGATTCTTAAATTCTTTTGTTACTTTGTTTTCTCATGAAAAAAAATACCCATATCGCCCATTTTTCATTGGGCAGCAACCGAGGAAATAAAGCATTAATGCTCCAAAAAGCCATTTATCTTTTAGAAGATAGGCTCGGAAGTATTATCGCCATCTCCCCTGTGTATAAAACAGCCGCTTGGGGTTTTGATTCTGAGGACTTTCTAAATTGTTGCGTATCTATAGCAGTCACTATGACTCCTTTAAAGGTGTTAGACACTATCTTAGAGATAGAAAACAACTTGGGAAGAAAACGCTTTGAGCAAGAGGGTTATGCCCCAAGAACCATAGATATTGACCTACTGCTCTACGGCACAGAAATTCACCTGGACGAGCGTTTACAGTTGCCACACCCGCAGATGGAAAAAAGGGCTTTTGTGCTCCTGCCTTTGGCCCAAATTGCCGCTAAGGCCATACACCCTATTTTTGATAAATCCGTGCAGTCACTCTTGAACGAATCTGAAGATTCAAGTGCGTTGGAACTTACTGATATTGTACTTAAAAAAACCCTAAGCTTACAAGATAGCGGGCTTACCTTTATAGCTATTGAAGGGAATATAGGGGCTGGCAAAACCACCCTTTCTTCCATGATATCTGAAGATTTTAATGCCAAATTAATTCTAGAGGGCTTTGCAGACAATCCGTTTCTGCCTAAATTCTATGAAGATCAGGCCCGGTATGCCTTTCCTTTAGAAATGTCCTTCCTAGCAGAAAGATACCAACAATTCACAGAGAGCACCTCTCAACTAGATCTCTTTAAAAATTTCATGGTCAGTGATTACGACATTTACAAATCACTCATTTTTGCCCAAATCACCCTTGGAAAGGAGGAATTCGCTTTGTACCGAAAATTATTTGGGTTCATGTACCAAGACGCTAAGGTTCCAGACGCTTATATTTACTTGTATCAAAATACGGAGCGCTTGTTAGAAAATATAGCGAAAAGAGGCCGTGATTATGAAAAAACAATTGATGCTGAATACCTAGAAAAGATTAATCAGGGCTATTTGGACTTTATTAAAACACACCACCAAAACCACCAACTCATCATAGATGTTTCCGATCGGGACTTTGTGTCAAATCCAGAAGATTACCAATGGATTATTAAAAAAATAGCCCTGTTTGGCTTTTTAAAAAGCCGATAACTTTTTCCAAAAGTCCCAAACCACTACACCTGCACTTACAGAGATATTCAATGAGTGTTTGGTACCAAATTGAGGTATTTCTACCACACCATCACTCTCATTAACCACCGCTTGCTGTACCCCTTTGACCTCATTCCCAAAAATAAGTGCATAGGTTGTTTCTGGCTGAAGCGACATTTTATCTAGAAAAGTAGCCCCTTGAGCTTGTTCAACAGACCACACCGCTATGGACTGTGCCTGCAATTCTTTGACCAATTCCAAGGTGTTTTCTCTGTATTCCCAGGCAACCGTTTCCGTGGCGCCCAAAGCAGTTTTATTAATGTCTTTATGTGGTGGCTGCGCTGTTATGCCGCAGAGGTAAATTTTAGTGACTAAAAATGCGTCTGCTGTTCTAAAGACAGATCCAATATTATTGAGGCTTCTAATGTTGTCTAAGATTAATATCAATGGCGTTTTCTGTGCTGCTTTAAAACCAGCCACATCTAACCTTTCCAAAGCCTCGTTAGTTGTTTTCTGCATTTTGAGTTTTTTTATCCTATAAACCCCTATAGATATTAACAAATGTTTTGTAAAGCAGGGGAAAATAGTACATTGCTTCTTTATTTAAGGACCAAAAATACACTAATTAAACCGCTTTTGAAACCAACAGAAACACCAAAAAAAATTAGTCCATTGATGAAACAATACAATGGAATTAAAACCAAATACCCTGACGCTTTGCTGCTTTTCAGGGTAGGTGATTTCTATGAGACTTTCGGAGAAGACGCTATTAAAGCAGCGAGGATTTTAGGGATTGTGCTCACCCATAGAAACAATGGTGGAGACAAAACGGAATTGGCTGGCTTCCCACACCACTCTTTAAACACTTATTTGCCAAAATTGGTGAAAGCGGGACAAAGGGTGGCCATTTGCGACCAATTAGAAGATCCCAAGCAAACCAAAACTATTGTCAAAAGAGGGGTTACCGAACTCATTACACCCGGAGTAGCTTTCAATGACGACATTCTCTCTGCCAAATCCAATAATTTCCTTGCAGCGCTTCATAAAACCAATAAGGGATTTGGGGTGGCTTTTTTAGACATTAGTACTGGAGAGTTTCTATGTGCACAAGGCACTGAAGAGTATATTGACAAACTATTACAAAATTTTTCTCCTTCTGAAGTATTGGTTTCCAAACCAGAACGAAAAAACATACAAGCCTCTTTTGGCGGGCATTGGCATTATTTTTTTGTGGAAGACTGGGTTTTTCAAGAACATTACGCCAAAGAAAGTCTCAACAAACAATTCAACACAAAAACGCTGGCTGGCTTTGGTGTAGAAAATTTACCCTTAGGTGTCATTGCCGCTGGAGTTGCTTTGCATTATTTGTCAGAAACCAGGCATGACAAATTGAGTCATATAAGCCGTCTCAACAGAATTGCAGCAGACGCCTATGTTTGGATGGATCGTTTTACCATTAAAAATTTAGAACTTTTTCAGTCCAACGCTCCCGATGGGATTAGTTTATTAGAAGTGATCGATAAGACCACTACCCCAATGGGTGGTAGGCTGTTAAAAAGATGGTTGGCCCTACCTCTAAAAGACCAAAAAGCTATTGAGGCCAGGCACCAAATTGTGTCTCACCTTCAAGAAAACGCAGCATTAGAACAGCGATTTGAACAGGCTTTAAAAAGTATTGGAGACCTAGAAAGGCTTATCTCTAAGGTGGCCACCACCAAGATAAGCCCTAGAGAGATGGTGCAGTTAAAGAATACTCTTCTGGCCCTTGGGCCTATTAAATCTCTCGCTGCTGCTTCAGGCCAAAAAGCTTTGGCGCATTTGGCAGAAGGTATAGATCCTTTGGAACCGTTTACCCAATCTATTATGGCTTGCCTTGCTGAGGAGGCACCTGTTGTTATTGGAAAAGGAACCACCATTGCCCCAGGCTACCACAACGCTTTAGATGAATTAAGAGACCTATCCAGCGCAGGAAAAAAACATTTAGACGCCATGCTCGCAAGAGAAATGGAACGCACAGGAATTAGCAGCTTAAAAATTGCGTCTAACAATGTGTTTGGGTATTATATAGAAGTGAGAAATACCCATAAAGACAAGGTGCCTGAGGACTGGATTAGAAAACAAACTTTGGTCAATGCGGAGCGTTATATTACAGAAGAACTCAAAACATACGAAACTAAAATACTCGGTGCGCAAGAAGAAATTTTAAGTATTGAACAAGCCCTATTTGAAGAATTGGTCTCTAAAGCACAGGCGTTTATTGTGCCCGTTCAAAAAAATGCGCATCAGGTGGCTACCCTAGATTGCCTGTGTGGTTTCAGTATTTTGGCTCGTGAACAAAATTATTGCCTCCCACACTTAGACCAAGGATTCTCTTTAGACCTTAAAGGCGCTAGACACCCTGTTATAGAACAGCAATTAGCTGTCGATGAAAAATATGTAGCTAACGATCTTTTCCTAGACAGAGAAAGCCAACAAATCATTATGATCACTGGGCCTAATATGAGTGGTAAATCTGCTTTATTAAGACAAACCGCTTTGGTGGTGCTTATGGCGCAAATGGGCTCTTTTGTTCCAGCCAGTTCTGCGAAAATTGGCATAGTAGACAAAATTTTTACCCGAGTAGGTGCCTCTGACAATATTAGTCAAGGTGCTTCTACTTTTATGGTAGAAATGAACGAGACCGCAAGTATTCTGAACAACCTTTCTGAAAGAAGCCTGGTATTATTAGATGAAATTGGTCGTGGGACTAGTACTTATGACGGTATCTCTATTGCTTGGGCCATAACAGAGTATTTACACCAGCACAGCTCTAAAGCCAAAACCCTTTTTGCCACCCACTATCACGAGCTCAACGAGATGAGTGCGAGTTTTGAGCGAATAAAAAACTTTAATGTGGCCGTGAAAGAACTAAAAGACACGGTGCTTTTTATTAGGACATTAAGTCCTGGAGGTAGTGCACATAGTTTTGGAATTCATGTGGCTAAAATGGCCGGGATGCCTAATGAAGTACTGCAAAAAGCCAATAGCATATTAAAGAAGCTAGAGAAAAGTCACAGCAGCGAGCAACTCACCGGTAAGCTTCAAGAGATTCCCTCTGACATGCAACTCAGTATTTTCAAATTAGACGACCCTATTTTAGAGCAAATCAAAGAAGAAATCTTAGATCTAGACATCAATAGCTTAACCCCTGTTGCAGCACTGCTAAAACTGGAAGAGATAAAAAAATTAATTGGCGGAAAAGATGCATCTCACTAAGGTTCAGACCCTTTATGTCTGCCTTAAAAAAAGAGCCCTTTATTTTCTTTAATTTTATGCATTTTTACTTTGGGTTTTAGATAAAAGTCTTAAATTTGCCCTCGCATTAGTAGTAATGCACGATCTTTAATAACATAAAATGCGAAAGTAGCTCAGGGGTAGAGCATCACCTTGCCAAGGTGGAGGTCGAGGGTTCGAATCCCTTTTTTCGCTCCATAACCGTCCATATTGCGCAAGCAATTAGGCTCGAGTGGTGGAATTGGTAGACACGTTGGACTTAAAATCCAATGGACATTAGTCCGTGCGGGTTCAAGTCCCGCCTCGAGTAC
>Ga0115561_1000840_pt1 | contig 22471 bp, 12 predicted proteins | sample COGITO_mtgs_1105_4_FD_87201 | JGI IMG/M metagenome (GOLD analysis project Ga0115561, IMG submission 87201) | Pelagic marine microbial communities from North Sea - COGITO_mtgs_110512 | ecosystem: Environmental > Aquatic > Marine > Epipelagic | place: Germany:Helgoland, sampling site Kabeltonne...
AATAGCGCTCAGCAGTAACCCTTTTGCTTCGTACGGGTTACGTGGAGTCACAATTTTAATGCCCGGCGTATGCGCAAAGTAGGCTTCCGGAGACTGTGAGTGGTAATGACCACCGGCGATACCGCCACCGTACGGTGTACGAATGGTTAAACCACCAACGTTGAACTCATTACCTGAACGATAACGGAACTTGGCCGTCTCATTCACAATTTGGTCAAATGCCGGGAATATGTAGTCACCGAACTGAATTTCAGCAATAGCAAAGCTACCCTGCGAAGCAAGACCATTGGCAAAACCAATAATGCCTTGTTCAACCAAGGGTGTATTAAAGTTGCGATGTTTGCCGTATTTTTCGGTCAAACCTGAGGTTGCACGGAATACACCGCCAAAACCACCAGTATCTTCACCAAAACTGTATACGTTGTCATGTTTGGCCATCGCCAGGTCTAGCGCGCTGTTGATGGCCTGTAGTAAATTCATTTTAGCCATTAGTCCAGTCTCCCCGACGTTTTACTGTAGGCATCCGGGTATTTGCGGATGTGCTCTTTTAACTCGTCTAACTGCTCTTTCAGCATGTCAGTCGGTTCGTCGTAAACATCATTGATCAGTTCATCAATGTGCGGGACCGGTACTTTTTCTGACTCTTTTAATGCTGCCAGAACTTTCGCTTTTACTTCTGCGTGATGCTCTTCAACGTGATCTTTATCCAACCAGCCTTCATTCATCATCCACTTCTGCAAACGATCAAGTGGGTCTTTGGCCTGCCAGTCTGCTTCTTCATCACGAGTACGATAACCTGTAGGGTCATCTGACGTAGAGTGACCTGACATACGATATGACATAGCTTCAATCAATACAGGCTCGTTTTCTTCTACAGCTAAACGACGAGCTTCCTGCGTTGCCTTCAACACAGCGAAAACGTCGTTACCATCAATACGTATGGTTTTCATACCATAACCAATACCACGCGGTGCGATACCGTCACCAGCATACTGCTCGCCTTGCGCTGGTGTAGAAATAGCGTAACCATTATTACGGCAGAAAAAGATAACCGGCACTTTATAAACTGATGCCATGTTCAGAGCGGCGTGGAAGTCACCTTCAGATGCTGCGCCTTCACCAAAGTAACAGATAGTGCACTTTTCGGTTTTATCCATTTTCTGACCAAACGCATAACCTGTTGCCTGTGGAATTTGCGTTCCCAAAGGCGACGATATGGTCATGAAGTTTAAGTCAGCGCAACCATAGTGAACCGGCATCTGACGGCCTTTACCTAAGTCTTTCTCGTTAGAAAACAGCTGATTCATAAACTGTTCAACGGTAAAACCTCTATATGCTAAAGCGCCCTGCTCACGGTACTGGCCCATGATCATGTCACCGGCATCCAGCGCGGCGGCAGAAGCCACGCTTTCAGCTTCTTCACCCCGGGAGGCCAGGTAAAAACTGATACGACCCTGACGCTGAGCGGCAATCATGCGTTCATCAAGAATACGGATAAATTGCATAGTGTCGTGAATTTTCACGATCAGCTCTTTATCGTACTCCGGCATATCGGCATCTTTATGGAAACTGCCATCTTCTTTTAAGATTTGCAGCATTGGAATTGTGACTGAGTCTTTATCAAACCATTTCGGTTTGGTCACAATCTCTGTGTTGTGTTTTTTATCCTTGGCCATAACCTTCTCTTTCGGTTTTAAGCTGGGTGGAAAATTGCCGCTACTTTACCTTTACGTAAAGTGACATGCAAACCACACACTAATGAAAACTGAGTGCGCTAAGTGTAAATAGAAACGAACAGTAATAACAACAAAGCCTGACTACTTAGACCAGTGAGTCTCAGACCAGGTCGAGCGATTCTGTCGGTACCCGTACCACAGTTAATAGCGCCCGATGTCCCAGCGCCACTTTGGCATTGGGGAAAATAATATGTTCACCATCGTGCTGAGCGTAATGCTTTTTGTCACCGTCTCGCGCTAGTAAATCCCCTTTATTAAAAGAGGTAAAGTTAGCAACATTATCCGCAAAGTTTAGCTCAAAGTCCTGCTGAGTGCGGTTAATGGTTTGTGCTTCTTTAAAGACATAGTGTTGTTCTGGCTCAAAGGGACCAAATTCCAGCTCCATTTCAGAAATCAATTTACGCAATGAATTTTCGGCTCCGGCAAACTGAGTACGGTCATTTTCGCCAAATGGACGCACCTTACCTAATTCAACCGTAAATGCCTGCGCATTAAACTGCCTGACACTGAAGTAAGAAAAGGTGGTTGTCGGCGCTTGGTTTAATAAAACGGTATCGACCCCACAGGCCAGTAAGAACTGAAGCTGTTCCCGACTATAAGCTGCTCCGTGTGTAAACGGATAAACGGCAAACTTCTCGCGTTTTGAGTCCCGAATTGCTGTATGCAAATCATAGTGCAGTCGCTCTCGGGAGCCATCTGGGGCTGACTGATAAAACCGCTCTACGTAACTCTCAATTTTAGCCGCACGCTCGCGTTCTTTGTTCTGGGTATCACCTTTACTATGCGCACCGCTGAATAACCGGTTCATGTTTTCTTCAACAAAGCGTTCGCCTTTATTAATTGAAGCCGGGTTTGCAATTAGAAACAGTGTGCGATGTGTCACTGTCTGCTTTTCATTAATAATATCGTTAATAATGTCACGGCAAATTTCGATAGGAGCCGTTTCGTTACCATGCACTGCACAAGATAAAATAATGTCCTTCCGGCCAGGATTTTTTGGAGTAACTTCTAGTACGCCACTGTCCCAAACCGACAATTTCGTGCCATCGGCAAGCGTTAAATCATGACTTTCATCACAGCCCCACTGGTGCTCGCGAGTCCAGGCAAGAAAATCAGAAAAGACTTTATTCACAACGTTCTCCTATTATTTTTTTCCCGGTACATAACCTTTAGTCGCCAATAACTCGCGTAAAACGCGCGAACGGTACTCACGACGATACAGAACTGCAACAACAATAGTGCTTGAAATGATCAGCATGACGGGGTGTAGAAACCAGGATAAATAGGCCAAAGCAAAGTAGTAGGTACGTAAGCCTTTATTGTACTCGTGGCCGGATTGATCCAGTACTTTGGCTGCATGCATAGCAAAACGCTGACGCTCCTCCTCAGGTTTATTCTCCTGATGGTACTCGACCGAAGCTCCTAACAGCACCGATACAAAGCCAAACTGACGAATTGACCAGGTAAACTTAAAAAAGGCATAGATAAAAATGAGCGCCAGAACCGACAGCTTAAACTGCACTAAAATAGGAACCGTATCGGGACTCATTGGAATTTCATTTAACACCAAAACGACTTCATCGGCATGAGCTAATACAGTAATGACACCAGCCAGCACCAAAATCGTAGAAGATGCGAAGAAAGTGACTGTACGCTCCACATTGCCAATTAAAGACGCATCGGCAACCTGATTGTCCTTGTGCATCACGGCACTAAACCAATCAATTCGTAATGAACACAGGATACTCGATAGGCAGTGAGTGGTTCTGGCACGCTTACGTGCAAACAATGAGTAGCCTATCCAGCAAAAAAAGAAAAACAGTAAAGCGCTAAGATCAAGAAGTGACAGCAACATGTCAGCGTTTCCTATGAAATGATCCATTTATTAAATAGTGTAATGACATTAGTTTACCAGTTTATGACCGCCCATACGATAAAGCCGGAGACTTAGCTCCGGCTTTATTTTCTCTTCTCAGGCACTTAGTAGTTTTCTAATGCCTCTTTCGTACTCATATCTTTGGGTTCCGGCGGTTTTGCCAACCCATACCAGGACAACATAGTACGCAAGCCCCGTTTACTATCGGCCAGAATGAGATACAGGCAAGGTATCAACAATAAGGTGATAACGGTGGCAAAGATAATACCGAATGCCAATGATATCGCCATTGGAATCACTATTTTCGCCTGCAGACTCTTCTCCAGTACAATCGGTAGCAAACCAAAGAAGGTGGTCAACGAGGTTAAGGTAATGGCCCGGAAACGGCGACAACCGGCATCCAGAACAGCCTTACGTAAGTCGGTTCCCACTTCACGTGCACGGTTAACATAGTCGACCATAACCAAACTGTCGTTTACCACAACCCCAGCCAGCGCAATGATACCGAACAGACTCAAAATGCTAACCGGCATACCAATTACCCAGTGCCCGATAACCGCACCGATAACCCCAAAAGGTATCACCGACATAATGATCAACGGCTGACTGTATGATTTCAATGGAATAGCCATTAGCGCATAGACTGCAAACATCGCCAACAAACCACCAATTGCCAACGAACCAGTCGCTTCCGCCTCGTCTTGAGTAGCGCCCTGTAATTCAAAGCTGACACTTGGATACTTATCCAGAATAGTCTGGATTTTCTCTTTACGAACCTCTTCGACAATGCGGAAAGGCTCAACTTTATCTTTATCCGCACGAGCACGAACATTCACAGAACGTTGACGGTCTATACGAGTAATGGTGCTGTAACCTTCAGCAAACTCAATATCCGCCAGTTCGGTAAATGGAATTTCAGACCCGTCCGGAGCGCGCAGTTTCATATCCTGTAAGTTACCAACAGACTCGCGTTGATCACGAGGGTAGCGAACCATGACTTTTATTTCTTCGTCACCTCGCTGAATACGCTGTGCTTCAGCGCCATAAAACGCGTAGCGGACCTGTGTGGCCAACTCGGCCAGGTTAATTCCCATAGCTGTAGCTAGTGGCTTAGTCTGTAGCAGAATCTCTTCTTTACCATCCCCAAAGGTATCTTCTATATCGAATACACCGTCGTAGTCGGCAAGCTCGAGTTTCAGTTCATCCGCTGCCGCTTTTAGCTCATCCAAATCTTCGCCTACTAACTGGAACTCAATATCAAAGCCGCTGCCGCCGCCAATACTTCCCTGGAAATTAAGGGCACGTACGCCAGCCAATTCTGGTACTTCTTCACGCCATTGGTTTACGATTTCAAAGCCATCTAGCTGGCGATCTTCACCTTTTTTCAGCTCAACGAAAACCGTACCTGCCGTAGTGCCGTTCATCCAGATATTGGTGTGTCTGACAGCGCCTTCGCCTTCTGTTTCCTTAATGCGATTATCAACTGCCGTCAGAGACTGCTCCACACTATTCAAAACTTCAATAGTTCGTGTTTCTGACGTACCCGGCTGCATTTCTACATTTGCCTGAACAAAGTCACTCGGAATATCCGGGAAGAAAACCCAGCGAACGATACCGCCGCTCATAAGGCCTACCATTAGAATCAGCAGACCAACAAAGCTCGCTAGTGTTGTATAGCGATAATGCAGGCACTTTTTAAGAAACGGTCGGTAATAATTTTCAACGAACGACTTAATGGCACCAGCAAATTTGTTACGGAACCGCTGAAAAGCGTTAGCTTTTTCACCTTCTTGTTTGGAGTACTTCATTTTGCTGATGTGCGCAGGCAGAATCAGCTTTGACTCGACCAGTGAAAACGCCAGACAAAGAATAACGACCCAGGCAATAGACTCCCAGATTGCTCCCATCCCCCCTTCAACCGTTAACATAGGGACGAACGCAACCATGGTAGTCAACACACCAAAGGTTGCCGGCATAGCGACTCGCTTAGCCCCCGCAATAACGTTATCAACTGTCTTGCCGTTTTCTTCTATTTCTGTGTATGCGCTCTCCCCTATGACTATGGCATCGTCCACCACTATCCCTAACACTAATATGAAGCCAAACAGCGATATCATATTAATAGAAACGTCAAACATGGGGAGTGGCATTAATGCAATGGTTCCCAGGAAACAGACAGGAATACCTATCATGACCCAGAACGCCAAACGCAACTGCAGGAAAAGCGACAACATGAGGAAGACCAGCAAACCACCCATCCACATATTGTTGAGCATAAGGTCTAAGCGACCCTGAAGGTAATAGGAGGAATCTCCCCATTGCGCCAGTTGAACCGCATCCGGTAATTCTTTGTTTTTCCGTTCAACGTAGCCGCGAACATACTCCGCAATTTTGAGGTCATTCTGGTCACCAACAGACTGTACCCGGACAAAAGTTGCCGGTTTACCATCAAAGCGGGTATAAGATTCCTCTTCCACAAAGCCATCTTGTACTTTGGCAATGTCATCCAGAGTTAGGCGCGTTCCGTCTGCGCGGCTCAACAGAACAATTTTTTCAAATTCGCCGCCGACATAGGCCTGGTTATTGGCTCGCAACAGAATGTCACCATTCGGTGTTTTAATTGAGCCGCCCGCCACATCAATTGAGGTACCACGCACCGCTTCAACTATTTGCGAGAAAGTCAGTCCATAACGCTCAAGGTCTTGCTGAGAGATCTCAATCGAAATTTCGTAGTCGCGGTCGCCAACCACGTCTACCTTTGTAATACCGCCGACCGTTTTAAGTTCATCACGAACTTCTTTTGCTAACTCCTTTCTACCCCGCTCGTCGAGATCTCCATAGACCGACATCCAAATAACTTGTCGCTGGGGTCGAACCCGGTAGATATTCGGCTTCTCAATTTGCTGAGGAAAGTTAGGAATAGCGTCCACCAGCATTTTGACTTCATCCATGACAACCTGTACATCATAATCAGGCTCCACTTCCAATGTGACGCTACCACCGCCTTCTCTGGACTGCGATGTCATTTCTTCAATACCGTCAACATCTTCAATAGCGTCTTCTATCAGCATAATCACACCCTGTTCTACTTCCTGGGGTGCGGCGCCGGGAAATGGCACCTGAATACTGATAATATTTAATTCAACTTCTGGAAACATTTGCTTGCGCACACTAAATACCGATAACGCACCTGCAACCAGAATGATGATCATTAATAGGTTGGCGGCCACGGTATTGCGTGCAAACCACGCAATAAGGCCTGTCTGTTTTTCTGTCGTCATGATACTTACCCGCCTACATTTTCAGAGTCGGTGTCTTCTTTGTCACCGTCATCTGACTTGGCTGCTGTTTCCATTTGCTCAGGCAAAGGGTCTCCTGGCAAACGAACTTTCATGCCCGGTAAGGCATTTTTGAGCTGAGTAAGCACCACTTTGTCGCCACTTTCCAAACCAGAACTTATTAGGCTCTTGTTGCCTTGCGTACGCACTACCTCTACATCGCGTTTTTCCAGTTCACGGCTTTCCGGAACAATCCATACAGAGCTATCTGGATTCAAAGCATAGGTAGGAACTTCCATCAGACCTTTTGCAGATTCACCTTCAACTTTTGCCTGAACAAAACGGCCATAACGCAATGGCACTTTATGGGTTTCACCGCTCAAATTATAAGGATCAGGAACTTCAACAACACCGTAAATGACACGGCTGTTTTCATCCAGAACGCCTTCGGTGCGGACCAATCTTCCCTGCCAGGTCGCTGACTGACCTGAAACCAGAGACTCTAACTGCACACGAGGCTTTTCTTCAGCAATTGCCGGATCCAGAATATAAGTCATATCAAGGTCGCTCAGAGGTAGGCGAACCTCTGCGGTGCGAGTGTCAAACACCAAGGCTATTTGACTACCCGTTGAAACAAACTGCCCTAAGTTTGCTTCTTTACTTCTTAATACACTGTCAAATGGTGCCTTAATGGTTGTACGTTCTAAGTCACGCTCTGCCTTTGCAAGGTTTGCCTCTGCAGATTCAACCGCCGCGATAGCACTAGCCAGTTGCGGCTTACGTAAACCTAATTCAGGAGCCTTACCGTCTTCAAATGCTGCCCACTCTTCTTCGGCAACTCTTGCCCGTGCTTTCTCCTGCTCAAGTTCCGATTGAGCTTGCAGCAGCGCTGCCCGGGCTTGTTGAACTGCGACTTCATAATCAGAAGGGTCCACCTGAATGAGCATGTCACCTTCTTTGAAAAAACCGCCGGCATTATAGTTATCGGCCACATCGACAATCTGACCGGTAACCTCTGCCACCAGCATAGTGGAATGCTTAGGTCTTACTGTTCCCTGGGAATCAACAATAAAAGTCATGTCGCGGGGACTAACTTCGAGAACCTCAACCATTGCTGCAGGTTTTGTCTGGTCGCGTTGTTTTGGAGGCTCAGCGGTCATGCTGGCCAAGACTGATAAAACAATAGCACCCACAATGATTAACGGTGGAATAAAGGCGCGTTTTGGAAATTTCATTTTATTGTTCTGCTCTTATTGATTAATTCACAGCCTTATTATCGCTGTTAATATTGTAAAATGTTAGACGTTAACTGTTGCCAGTTGTGTGAATACGCCGGAAAGTTGTAACTGACTGTTTCAACCCTCCAGTAACCAACGTTCAGCAGCCTCTACATAACGCGGTTTACCCATTAACAGAACCACATCCTGCGACTCCAGTTCTGTATCACTATCGGGCTCAGGAAATTCCTCGTCATCACGTCGCAAAGCTTTCAACTGAACCTGATGCTTGTCCCAGTCGAGTTCATCAATGCGTTTACCGATAGCCCAGGCACCTTCCGGCAAAGTTAACGCCTTCAGAAACTCCAGCTTATCCGAGAGCTCTGGGTCCATATCGGTTTCTGAACCCTGGAAGAAACCGTGCATTTCTCCATAGTGGTTACGACGTTCTTTATCCAGCCGGGCAAGAATACGGCGTATCGGAATTCCGCTACGATTCAACACATGAGAAATAAGCATCAGGCTTGCTTCCAATGTATCCGGCACCACCTGAGAAGCGCCTGCTTCCTGCAGCTGAGTCAATCTCATATCATCTTTACTGCGCACAATAATGTAAGCATCAGGGTTCAATTGACGCAGTTCTTTCAATACATCCAGTGCGCGCAGGTCATCGGCAAAGCTGATAATAATCAAGTCCACCGTTTCAGCTCCTACGGCTCGTAAAATGTCTTTACGGGCACTGTCTCCGAAATAAACCCGGGCGCCACCGGCGACTGCTTCCTGAACCCTCATCGGATCATTATCGACGGCAATATGCGTAATTCCCTCAGCATCAAGAAACCGGCTCATGGTTTGCCCAACCCGACCAAAACCGCAAATCAGTACTTGATTTTCAAGACCCTCACCGCCCGTTGTGCGTTGCTTCTCAATATCGACTAATGGATCAGGGTGACGAACCACTAAGTTAACCAGGGGTTTAAGACGATGAATAATTATAGGGGTCATGGCCATACTCAGTACGCCAATACCTATCATGCTGGTAACAATTTCTTTGCTCAGTAAACCATGAGTGCTTGCTAACGCCACAATAACGAAGCCGAACTCACCCATTTGAAACAGCGAAATACCACTGCCCCAGGCGTCTTCATCTCGCTCACCCATAAAGCGGGCAACCGAGCTTATCAGGGCAATTTTAATCACCGCCATAATAACCAGCGCCAGAAGTATCCAGTGAAAATTTTGAACAAAACCATAAAGCTGAAGCTGCATACCAATGGTGGTAAAAAAGAGCCCCATCAAAATGTCACGAAACGGACGAATATCGGCTTCTAGCTGGTGCTTATATTGGCTTTCCCCCAGCATCATACCTGCAAGGAAAGCCCCCAGCGCCATGGAAAGCCCAAAGATATGCGTCATACCGCCGGCAACCAGAGCTACCAGTAACGTAGCAAGAACAAAGAGCTCATCGGTTCTCTGTTTAGCTATTTCCTTAAATAAGTAAGGTAATACCCATTTCCCAATAGTCATAAGCACGGCAATAACCGCGGCACCTTTGGCTAAGGCAAACAATAAAGTGGATCCAATATTGCCGTCATCGGCTGCTAATAATGGAATGATAATAAGCAGAGGAACAACGGCTATATCCTGAAAGAGCAGAATAGCAACAGTCATCTGCCCTCGCCGGGTGGAGGTTTGCGCACTCTCTTTCAACTGCTTAATAACAACCGCCGTCGATGACAGAGCCAGCGCACCCGCTATTGCTAACGAAGCTGCCCATTCATCTAACCAAATAAAAGCTATAAGCAAGAATACCAGCAGTGAACCAAGAACCTGTGCCGCCCCTAGTCCGAATACCCAGCGTCGCATTGCAATCATTTTAGGCAACGAGAACTCCAGACCGAGCGAGAACAACAGCAACACAATTCCCAACTCTGCGACCAGATGATAGTCATCGGGATCGGCTATCCAGCCCATAACATCTGGACCGGCGATAATGCCTGCAACTAAGTAAGCCAAAATTGCTGGTAACTTAATTCTTCGGAACAACCAGACCAGAATCACGGCAACGGCCAATAGAAGCAGAAGACTGGAAAAAGTACCGTTCATTCAGAAGCTCCTGAGTCGTTTTGTTTTTGTAGTGTCAAAATAGTAACACTCTTTTGTTTAAGAAAAACTAGCTCTTATAAAGTTTTGTAAATTATAAAGATTTTTATTTTGGCTCGAATTTTGCAAAGTTAATTTCAATTATTAAATTCAGGCACAAAGGTTTGTCATGTTAAACAGAGCTGTCGCTAAAGCTGAGAGTAAAACAACTGAGAACAAAACTCAGGCGATTATCAGTCAATTAACATCATCAACAGAACTAAAGTCCAAGTCGGCCCCGCTTAGCGAGCGTCTGCAAACGTCTCTTGACTTAAACCAAGTGCTCTCTATTTATGCCGAATATATGCTACAACGACTGCCTGTTAGCGCATTACAATTCATCTCCGACGACCAAATTATTAACCTGGTTGGTAATTACCAAGACCAAAATAGTGAATACTCGGTCATGCTTTACGCTGATAACGAATACTTAGGACAAATGGTCTATCAATTTAAACGCACCCCTTCCTACGTTAATAAAGTACGGCTGGAACAAATGCATAAACACCTGACTTTCCCGCTGAGAAATGCAATACACTTTTCTCGTTTACGGAAAGTTGCGGTGCGCGATCATTTAACCGGATTAGGCAACCGCGCTCTGTTAGACGAGACTTTAGAGCACCTCAGCGCTCGTCTAAAACGGGACAACAGCCAGTCTCATATTGTTATGCTACTGGACATGGACGGCTTCAAAGCGGTTAATGACCGCCATGGCCACCAACAAGGTGACGAAGTGCTTAAGCAGTTTGGTCAATTACTACAACAGCAGCTACGAGATACAGACCGAGTGTTTCGTTACGGTGGTGACGAGTTCGTACTTATACTAGAAAACACTCAACCGGAACAAGCCGAGGAAGTGTTCCTACGCATACGTAATGCGCTTAATAACGACATTAAACTTGCCACTTTTAACATTGGGGTCAGTGCCGGCAGCCTGGCCATGGAAAGCTTCCACAGCGCACAAGACATTATTGATGAAGCCGACAGACGTCTTTACGCCGCTAAAGTAGCGGGAAAAGATCAGCATCTGAGTTAAACCATACCGGCTCCGGCAAACTGATAGTGTCCTCAGTCTGAAAACTAAACCAACCCATACCGGCAACCCAAAGGTATTTTTCATTGAGTTCGAGTATGGGCCGTCTTTGTCTTAACCAGGGCGGAACACCGGCCTGCTTTAGCCACTCCTTAAGTTTTTTCCGTCCCTGACGCCCAGGCTTTGCCAGTTTTTCCGCGGGCAATGAAAAGGTCAGTTTTAGCTGATTACTGCCGTCGACAAGCTCAGTCGGGACAGTCAGTTTACCCCACTTGCCCAAGTCTATGTTCGTTTCAGTTACTAAAGAATCACCGGGTAATTCGGCTAGCTTAACGTCACACCAAAGTGCATGCTGAAAATACCGTACAACGTAACCGTCACACTGTATTTGTAGCTGACTGTCATCGCTTGCCGTAAGTGCCTGACGACGGATTTGTTCTAGCTGCTCGTAACTTGGTAATGGCTTTTTCTGCTCTTGCAGCCAAGTGCGTAGCAAGGCACGTTGCATTGCTTCTGAGCGTTGATTTAGTAACAAGAGAGGAAAGTGATAGGTATGGCTCTGTTGGTTATGTAGTTTTTCTAACAACAGTTCATCCATAACCTGCTGTTGTTCAGCACAAAGCTTTGCGGCACGCAAAACACTTTGACCAAACTGAGGCCAACGTTGTTCCAGTACAGGAACGACATCATGCCGGAGAAAGTTTCGCTCAATGCTTGTATCGTAATTGGTATCGTCTTCTATCCAGGTCAAATTACGCTGCGTTGCGTAATCTAAAATTTGTTCTTTACTGACACTCAGCAGAGGTCGACATAATCGACGGTTTCCTGCCCACGGCTGAATACGTGCCATAGAAGACAAGCCCTTAGGACCGCTGCCACGTTTTAACTGCAGAAAAAAGGTTTCAATTTGATCGTTACGGTGCTGACCAAGCAGTAGCACGGCGTCATTTTGAGTCAGTTCAGCCATCCGTTGGTAGCGCCCTTCACGACCTGCGGCTTCTTTGCTCTGCCTGTTTGCAACAGGCACATCGAGTGGCTCAAAAATGGTTGGAATACCGTAAGCTTTTGCTGCTTCCTCTATGGTCGAGGACCAGTCAGCAGAGCTTGGATGGAAACTGTGATCTAAATGAATAGCCAGATAGTCATACTGAGGATGCTGCCGGCGATAACGCATCAGCAAATCAAGAACGGTTTGCGAGTCAGCTCCACCGCCCAGAGCAGCAACCAATTGCTGCCCCGGCTGTAAAGCGAGAGATTCTAAAGCGTCACAAAATAGGTCATATAGACCGTCAACCGTCATTGGAAATTAGCAGTAACCGAAAGACATCAGTTTACGATAACGCTGGTCCAGCAACTCTTCGTGGCTTAGGTCTTTTAGGCTTTCTAAGTCTGACACCAACTGCTGCTTCAGTCGCGTTGCCATTTCTTCCTGATGGCGATGCGCACCACCCAGAGGTTCAGGAATGATAGCGTCGATTAAACCGAGCTCTTTACTACGCTGCGCAGTTACCCCCATAGCTTCTGCTGCTAAAGGTGCTTTACTGGCACTTTTCCATAAAATTGAGGCACAACCTTCAGGCGAAATAACCGAGTAGGTGCTGTACTGCAGCATATTCACCCGGTCACCAACACCAATAGCCAACGCTCCACCAGAGCCGCCTTCGCCTATAACAGTACAAACAATTGGAACGGTTAAGCGAGCCATAACTTTTAAGTTACGAGCAATTGCTTCACTTTGTCCGCGCTCTTCAGCACCAATTCCAGGATACGCACCGGGCGTATCAATAAAGGTTACTACCGGCATATTGAAACGTTCAGCTGTCTCCATAAGCCGCAATGCCTTCCGATAACCTTCCGGTTTTGGCATACCAAAATTACGGCGGATTTTTTCTTTCGTTTCACGCCCTTTCTGCTGACCAATAACCATCACCGGCTTGCCATCCAAACGTGCAATACCACCGACAATTGCTTCATCATTAGCAAAAGAGCGATCACCCGCCATTTCATCAAATTCGGTGAAGATCATACGGATATAATCAAGCGTGTATGGACGTAGCGGATGACGCGCCAGTTGTGCTACCTGCCACGCACCGAGATCAGAGAAGATTTTCTCTGTCAGTTCCTGACTTTTTGTTGTCAGTCGCTGGACTTCTTCTTCCAAGTTAAGATCCAGTTGCCCGCGGTCGCCAACAGATTTCAGTTCTTCAATCTGCGCTTCAAGTTCTGCAATCGGCTGTTCAAAATCCAGAAAATTAAGGCTCATTCGCTGTCATTTCCTTTAAAATTCGAGTGAAACTTGCTGAGTTCCCAACAAGTTCTGTAATTCGTATAGTAGTTCATCAGACGGATTCACATACCATTGTGCGCCAACATTTAAAGTGGCTTCAACACGTTCCGACTGATACCGCATTTTTATCGGGCAAGTCCCTTCAGCAAAGGGTTTTAATAGCTTTTCCAGTTTGCTGGCAAGGCCATTAGTGAGCTGCTCATCGGTGACTGTAATTGCTATGTGTCTGAGATACGTTTCCCGAGCCTGCTCAATTGCCATCACTTCTCTGGCTGTCATTGTATTGCTATTACTGAAGTTATCAAATCTGACCTCACCTTTTACCCACAAAATTCGGTCTTTTTCTAGCAATTCTTGATAACTTTCGTACTCATTGCTGAATAAACGCACATCCATGCGCGCTGTTTTATCATCTAAAGTAACTATAGCAAAACGCTGACCACGTTTATTGGTCAATACGCGAATATCGATGACCAGCCCCGCAATTGCGATACTTTCATCTTTGCGCGTAGGAGTCACACTGGACAGCGTGCTATTAATGTAGTGCTTGAGCTCTTTACGAAAGCGATTGATCGGGTGTCCGGTTAAATATAACCCCAGAGTATCACGCTCACCCTCTAACCATACCGCTTCTGACCATTTGCGCACGCTGACAAACTCTTGTTCAACCGCTTCGGGTTCGGTCGTCAGAACCCCAAACATGTCAGACTGACCAATTTTCTCAGCATTAAGGTGCTGCTCTGCCTGGCGAATCGCTTTTTCCAACGTTGCCATCAGCGCTGCACGGTGCGGTCCAAGGTTGTCCATTGCGCCGGCGCGAATTAAGCGTTCGAGAATACGCTTATTCATGCGCTTCAGGTCAACCCGACAACAAAAATCGAATAAATCCCGAAACGGACCACCCTCTTGTCTCGCCTGAATGATCGATTCAATAGGACCTTCACCGACACCTTTAATGGCCCCAATGCCGTACACAACTCGCTGCTGCTCGTCGACAGTAAACTTGTACTCACCTTTATTCACATCGGGTGGTAATAAATCAAGCCCCATGCGTTCGCATTCATCAGCTAAAGTGACAATTTTATCGGTATTGTCCATGTCTGCTGACATCACCGCAGCCATAAACTCTGCGGGGTAATGGGTCTTCATCCATAAAGTCTGGTAAGAAACCAACGCATAAGCGGCAGAGTGCGACTTGTTAAAGCCATAACCGGCAAACTTCTCAACCAAATCAAAGATTTTCATGGCCAGTTCAGGGTCGATGTTATTTTTAGCGGCCCCTTCACGGAAAATCTCGCGCTGTTTGGCCATTTCCTCTGGCTTTTTCTTACCCATTGCGCGACGTAATAAATCTGCACCACCAAGCGTGTAACCTGCCAGAACCTGCGCTATCTGCATTACCTGCTCTTGATACAGAATAACCCCGTAGGTAGGCTCCAGTATCGATTGCAAGCTATCATGCTGATACTTAACATCCGGGTAAGAGATCTCTTCACGACCGTGCTTTCGGTCGATAAAGTTATCAACCATTCCCGATTGCAATGGCCCCGGACGAAACAGCGCAACCAAAGCGATAATGTCTTCAAAAGAGTCCGGCAGAAGCTTTTTAATCAGCTCTTTCATGCCACGAGACTCTAACTGGAAGACCGCCGTTGTTTCGGCCTTCTTCAATAATTTAAAACAAGCCGGATCGGTTAAATCAATTGCGGTAATATCTATAGGGTCTTTGCCACTTTTAGCGTGGCGCCGGTTTACCATGTCCACAGCCCATTGGATAATGGTCAACGTTCTGAGGCCTAAGAAGTCAAACTTAACCAGGCCCGCTGATTCAACATCGTCTTTATCAAATTGAGTAACCGGGTTGTTGCCTTCGTCGTCACAATACAGTGGCGAAAAGTCAGTTATTTTGGTTGGAGAAATAACCACACCACCAGCATGTTTACCGGCATTACGGGTCACACCTTCCAGAATACGGGCCATATCTATAATGGCCTTAACTTCTTCGTCTTGCTCGTACGCAGCACCAAGTTGAGGCTCTACCTCAAAGGCTTTAGCCAGAGTCATGCCCGGGTCACCCGGTACCAGCTTTGAAATTCTGTCGACAAAACCGTAAGGATGGCCCAGCACCCGGCCAACGTCACGGATGGCCGCTTTAGCCGCCATGGTGCCAAAAGTAATAATCTGCGAGACCGCTCCACGCCCGTAAAGATCGGCTACGTGGTCAATAACCTCGTCACGGCGATCCATACAGAAGTCGACATCGAAATCGGGCATGGAAACCCGTTCTGGGTTTAAAAATCGTTCAAAAAGCAGGTCAAACTCAAGCGGATCAAGATCGGTAATTTTAAGCGCATAAGCCACTAAAGAGCCCGCACCCGAGCCCCGGCCCGGTCCTACGGGTATACCGTTATCTTTACTCCACTGAATAAACTCCATAACGATAAGAAAATAACCGGGAAAGCCCATATCGTTAATAACGCCCAGCTCGCGTTTCAGCCGTTCATCGTATTCAGGACGCTTTTGTTGCCGCTCCTCCGGGTCTGGAAATAAAAACTCTAAACGCTCTTCCAGACCTTCTTCTGAAGCTTTGATGAGAAATGCTTCAGTAGTCAGGTCGCCCGTTGGAAACTTGGGAAGAAAATACTCCCCTAAACGCACAGTAACATTACAGCGTTTGGCTATCTCAACCGTGTTTTCTATTGCTTCAGGAATATCAGAAAACAGCTCTATCATTTCTTCGCTGGAACGAAGGTACTGCTGCGGAGAATATTTTTTAGGACGGCGCTTGTCTTCTAGCTGGTAACCGTCATGAATGGCTACTCGAATTTCGTGCGGGTCGAAGTCTTCTTCTTTAAGAAAAACAACTTCGTTAGTCGCAACGACAGGGAGTTCCGTTTGACCAGCTAAGGCAACCGCTTTATGCAGGTAGTCTTCTTCCTGAGGACGCCCTGTACGCACCAACTCAAGATAATAGCGATTTGGAAAGTACTGCTGATAAAAATCCAGAGCAAGATCAAGTTGACTGTCATGCCCTTTAATCAGAGCCTGCCCAACATCTCCTTGCCGACTGCCCGACAGAAGAATAATGCCTTCGTTATGCTCTTTGAGCCAGTCTTTGTCGATAACTGGCTTACCTTTAATATTACCTCTTAAATACGCCTTTGAAATCAGCTGTGTAATTTGCTGATAACCTTCATTGTCCATCGCCAGGGCGGTTAACCGAAAAAGCTCGGACTCCGGGTAATCGGCCTGAACCCAAAAGTCGCAGCCAATTAAAGGTTTTAACCCTAACTTATGCGCCGCGCCATAGTAGCGGACTAAACCACAAAAGTTCATTTGGTCAGTAATGGCCAACGCCGGCATACCGGCATCAGCAACCGCTTCACAAATGGGCCCAACTTTCGCCAGGCCATCTATCATGGAAAAGTCACTATGAATTCTTAGGTGAACAAAATTTGGTGCAGTCATTTTACGAATACAGTCTGGCTTTTTTCGTTATCATTTTATGGCCTTTATTGTGCCTTAAGCGGCTTTCGAAGTATATCGTCAGTGTAACTTCAGGCGCGGTTTTACCACATGGTTCAGTTTATCAACCATCAACAACAGCAACATTTTCCACCAGCCATGTAGGGCTCTCTGGTGCATCCGGTATAAACTGGCGTAAGCCCAACGCGCCAGCGTGCCTTCAAGCGACATTGATAAACTTTTACTTTGCATCAGGTTGCCAACAGCAGAAAAACGACTTAACGAAACTAACGAGCCGCGATCTTTATACTTAAATGCTTTGGCTGACTTGCCTTTGTATTCACGAACAATATTGTCATACAAGCACTCTGCCATTTGATGCGCAGACTGTGCTCTGGGCGGCACCCAGCGCTCATCATCGATTTTGCAGCCCGCACAGTCGCCTATGGCATAAATACTTTGATCAGATACCGACTGAAGGTACTCGTTAACTTCAATCTGATTATTTTTTCTAACAGTCAGGCCCCATTCCTTAACCACATCCGGCGCCCTGACTCCTGCCGCCCAAACCATTAGGTTTGCCTGAATCGGTTCGCCTTCCGACAGAACCAGTGTGTTTTCTTTAACCTCTGTCACTGGGTTATCCAGAATAACTTCGACGCCAAGCGACTTTAGTTTTTTCTCCACTGACTTCGACAGGCGTTCAGGCAAAGCAGGCAATAATCTTTTACCGGCTTCAATTAAACGTACTTCAAAATGCTTTTGGTCCAGATAAGACAAACCATAAATCGATAGCAACGAAACCGAGTGAATTAACTCCGCTGCCAATTCAACTCCAGTAGCGCCGCCGCCAACGATAGACAACGATAATTTCGTTTCCTTACCATCTTCAATTGACTGATTTACCCGTAAGAATTCATTGAGCAGGTGCTCGTGAAACTCATCTGCCTGGCGCAATGAATCCAGGAAATAACAGTGCTCGCCAACCCCGGGGGTTCCAAAGTCCGCGGTAACACTGCCTATCGCAAGAATTAATCTATCGTAGTGAATGCTTCGCGGCGCTAACACTTCATGACCCTGTTCATCTTTTATCGCCGCTAATTGAATCGACTTTTCATCTTTATCCACCGACTCTAAAGTGCCAACCAGAAACTGGAAGCCTTCGCGAGCGCTTTGCCCGCGATAATCCAGCTCAGCCAGGCGCGAATCTAGCGCACCTGAAGCAACTTCGTGTAATAGCGGTTTCCATAAATGAGTGCTATTACGATCAATTAAGGTAATCTTTGCTTTCTTTTTACGACCCAGCTTTCTCCCCAGCATGGTCGCTAATTCCAGTCCACCTGCACCACCACCAACAATGACAATCCGTTCTTGCATTTGTGCCTCGCCTATCTGCAGATAATAAAAAAGCCACTGACGATGATAACGCCAGTGGCTTTAGATAACGACTCTTCAGTCGAAATTATTTCAGTATGACTTAGTCGATACTTGGGTCTGTCAATCCGCGACGTTCAAGCAGAGCTTCAACAGTCGGTTCCTGACCGCGCCAGTCGATGTACTGTTGCATTGGGTCTTTGCTGCTGCCCTGTGACAGAATTTCCTTACGGAAAGCCTGACCATTTTCAAGACTCAGACCACCGTTATTGCCCATGTGTTTGAACGCATCGGCCGCCAGTACTTCACTCCACATGTAAGCGTAGTAACCCGCTGAATAACCGCCGGCAAATACGTGAGCAAAATAAGTCGAACGATAGCGTGGTGGTACCGCTTCAACGGCTACACCGTTTTTCTCCAGTGCCTCTTGCTCAAATGCCGCAACGTCGTCAATCTCAGTTCCTGGCTCCACAGTGTGGTATTCAAGGTCAAGTAATGCAGCAGAGAGATACTCTAAGGTATCAAAGCCCTGGTTGAAGTTACGTGCATCCAGTACTTTTTGCAGCAGTTCGTCAGGTATCTGCTCACCGGTTTCGTAATGCTTCGCATACTTCGCGATAACTTTTTCGTTCAGTGTCCAGTCTTCCTGGAAAGTGGATGGAAACTCGACGTAGTCACGAGGTACTGAAGTACCAGCCTGAGACGGGTATTTAACGTCAGAGAACATACCATGCAAGGCATGTCCCATTTCGTGGAACATAGTTGATACCTCATCAAAGCTGATTAAGGTTGGTTCACCTTCCGGCGCTTTAGTGATGTTCATGTTGTTCAGGATAACCGGCTTCTGGTTCATCAGCTCAGACTGAGTACGGAATGAGCTCATCCAGGCACCGCCACGCTTGCTGTCGCGAGTAAAGTAATCGGCATAGAACAAGCCAATACTTGAGCCGTCAACGTCTTTTACTTCATACACAACCACTTCGTCATGATAAACCGGAATGTCGTTGCGCTCTTCAAAGGTGATACCAAACAATTGGTTCATTGCGTAGAAGACACCGTCTTCTAATACGCGGTTAAATTCGAAGTATTGTTTTACTTCGTCTGCGTCAATTGCGTATTTCTCTTCACGCACTTTCTCAGCGTAATAGAACCAGTCCCAAGGCTTCAATTCGAAATCTTCGCCTTCGGCTTCAATCATTGCCTGAATTTCTTGCGCTTCTTTCTCTACGTTGCTGACAACAGCCGGAACCAGGTCACGCAGCATTGACTGAGCAGCTTCTGGAGTACCCGCCATGTTATCGGCTAGTACGTAGTCACCCCAGCTGTCATAGCCTAATAGTTTTGCTTTATCGGCACGAAGCTTAGTTAAACGCTGAACCATAGGACGAGTATCAGTCGCGGTATTACCTGAGCCACGATTCGCTGAGGTTTCCCAGATTTTCTGACGTAATTCGCGATTTTCCAGATCAGTAAGAATTGACTGACGAGTGGTGTTTGTCAGAGTAATTGCATACTTGCCTTCCATATCACGACTTTCTGCCGCACTTGCCAAAGAAGCAATCTGGCTGTCGCTTAATCCGGCCAACTCTTCTTTAGTATCTACGACAATAACGTTTTCCTGCGTCAACGCCATCAAGCTCTTCTGGAACTCAGTGGTTAAACTTGAAAGTTCCTTGTTGATATCCCGGATTTGCTGCTTTTGCTCATCGTTCAGTTCCGCACCAGCACGAACAAAGCCTTTATAAGTGTCTTCCAGCAAACGCTCAGACTCTGAGTCCAGCTCTAGCGCATCACGGTTATCAAATAACTGCTTAACCCGCGCAAATAAGTCTGCGTTAAGCATGATATTGTCACGGTGCGACGCCATCTTAGGTGCTAACTTACCTTGTAAGTCACGAATTTCATCGCTGCTGTTAGAAGATGAAAGGTTATAAAATACTGAGCTTACGCGGCTAAGAATTTCTCCCGCTTTTTCCATCTCAACAATGGTGTTTTGGAACGTAGGATCTTCTGAGTTTGTCGCAATAGCCTCAATCTCGGCCATGTGCTCTTCCATACCACGCTCAAATGCAGGTTCAAAATGTTTGAACTCAATGGCATCAAAATTAGGAGCTTGATAAAGCAATGAGCTTGCCTCGAAGAAAGGGTTTGATGCTGTTGCTTGTTGACTGCTGTCAGCAGATGCAGCTTGGTTTTCAGTAGTTGATGAGTTATTTGCATCACTGCAAGCTCCCAACGATACTGCTGCGCCCACAGCTACAGCCAGTAAAGTTTTACGCATGGGTATCTCCCGTTGTCTTTGTTATGTCATTGTGATTTTGGTGACAATACTCTAGCCCCAGGAAAGCTTTGGCTCAAGAGTTAAACGGCAAAAAGCATGATCTGCAGGGTAAAAATGTGAAACAAACTGTGATCACGGAAATACAGGCGTACTGTAATGGATAAAATGGTAAGGCAAATCTATAATACAGGGAGATTAAACAGAATAATGGCGGAGTGGACGGGACTCGAACCCGCGACCTCCGGCGTGACAGGCCGGCATTCTAACCAACTGAACTACCACTCCGCAAAATTCTTGGGGGCGTACTAAATGGCGGAGTGGACGGGACTCGAACCCGCGACCTCCGGCGTGACAGGCCGGCATTCTAACCAACTGAACTACCACTCCGCATTAGTACTACACGTTGAAGTCTCCCTCAACGCGGCGTGCATATTACGAGTGAGGGGCAAATGAGTCAACACTTTTTTTAAAGATTTTTGCCGACTGTCTGATTTATATTCAGATCTGCGCTTTTTTAACCACAAAGGTCATTTTTTACCACTTTTCTCTGCATTTCCTGTTTCAGGATTAGCCGCTTCAGTGGATACTTTCTTTTGCCTGAATTTAAACCACCACAGCGCAAACAAAGCCAGACCAATCAAAACAAAATTCACGACAACAATGATGATCAGATTCGTCATTGCCTGCTTTTCTTTTATTGCTCGTTCCTGGCGAGCCTGCTCCCGCTGTCGCTCTAATTCTCTTTGCTGCTGCTCAGCAAGTTCGGCTGCGGTAGGCTCTGGTGGTGGTGGCTCTTTTGCAATAAAGCTGAAGTCGTCAATTCTGGCCTCAAACTCCCTACCATCGGCAGTTGTCGCAAAAATATCCAAGTCGACTAAATGCTTACCAAAGGCCAGGTTTGCAATCTCAACATGGTGCGGAAACCCTTCGGTTTCGCTGACAGTGAATTTACGCACTTCACCATTAGGAAAAGCGGTCTCTCCATTAATAACCAAGCTGTTAGGATCTATCCAGTTATCATCCACTTCAATCTGCAACCGGTGATTCTCGTCGACAGATTCAGACTGGATAACTTCAAATTCAACAGGCAGCGGTTCAACTTCAAGCGGACCAAATTCAAACACTCGCTGATACAGCGGTGTTGTCATTTCATAAGTGGCCATCCACTCACCCGGTTCAACACTCAGGTTAAAAAAGCCGGTAAAAACACCGTCACCAGCTTGCTCATCGTGTCCCCGCCCATTATCTTCAAATTGGGCAACCCGCGCTGGATTAGCCCCAAAATTGTCAAAATCCGGGTTATTTGTGCTGACAAAAAGCACATCTAATATGACCGTTTGGCGAAAACGTGCAGTTTCGACCATTTCATCGCCATTATAGAGCTTACCCTCAACTTTTAGCTCTTCATGCTGAAATAAAGGGTTCGGCAACGGTTCGGCTTCAAAACGAATATCAGAGATTACCAATGCTTTATTATTTTCATCGATACGACCCGCAGCCTGCCAAGGACCCGGCTGAGGCTCTTTAATTCGAATAATGTCAAAATTAGGATCGGTATACCATGTAACTTTATCGGCTGGGTAGCGTGAGTCATACCATTTACTGCCATCCGGTTTTATCAAAATAAGAGGTTTACTCTCGGGCTCCCGAAAAAACAGTAGGGTAATTTCCTCGACATTGTCGTCGATACGAAAACGTTGACCTTTAATTGGCAACTTATTGGTAATATCGCCCTCTATCAGGCTCATCGCCTGCTTTTCAACTTCCTCTTTAGAGTCAGGG
>Ga0115561_1000847_pt1 | contig 22417 bp, 20 predicted proteins | sample COGITO_mtgs_1105_4_FD_87201 | JGI IMG/M metagenome (GOLD analysis project Ga0115561, IMG submission 87201) | Pelagic marine microbial communities from North Sea - COGITO_mtgs_110512 | ecosystem: Environmental > Aquatic > Marine > Epipelagic | place: Germany:Helgoland, sampling site Kabeltonne...
CAAGGGCTAGGTTGGTTGCGATTTTGTGGGTGCCTGCATTTCCAGGGGCAACAAAAAGTTTCCCGCAGTTTGGGCTTTGTGCCAATTTCCATGCAATCGTGTGTTCGCGTCCGCCGCCGCCAATGATCAAAATATTCATCTGTTTCTTTTTAACTCGGCAAAGATAAAAAGTCTCGAGGAATCAAAGGCGGTATTTGTGGGAAAGAAAAAAGGGGTGGGTCTTAGGAAGGGGTGGGAGTTTTTTGTAGGGTTTGGTGGATGGTTCGCATTTCTCAAGCATCTAGATTATTAAACACAAACGCCCTATGGTTTTTATACATTGTTCCCTGGCTGGCTTTCACACGCAAACTCGCTAGCGTTGGCAATTCCGTTATGCCATTAAATTGTAGCTTTCACTTGGCGGAAATAATAACTCGATTCCTTTGGGTTTGATTTTGAACAACGGACATTTTTATAAATTCCTATTTAATTCTGATTTTTGTTTTGAGTCAGCGTTGGGAAAAAGCAGATTGAAAAAGAGGATGCGAATGCAATTTTTTCATAAAGCATATCCGATTTGTGGGTTGAATACAATTCAAATCTAAAAAAACGTGATGACAAAAGCAAGTCAAGGTACTTGCAATTAGTGTTTTGCACACAGCAACAGGCTGCCTTTCGCTATGGTCTTGGCTGCACACCAAACCTTTTCTTACCTTAGGTGAATCTATACTATTTGATTATGATGAAAAAGGTGAAGATTGTGTTAGCGGTTTTGGGATCAATCCTTGTGTTGGTTCTTGTTTTGGGTGTTGTAGCAGCCACTTATTTAAAAAATACCTTCTTGGATTTTGAAAAGGACTATTCAGAACTAGCAACTGTTCAAGAACTACAGCAATACGGTCACCGCTTTTTAGACCTCAACGCCAATGGAACGCTAGACGTTTATGAAGATGAACGGATGCCGCTTGAGAAACGGGTGTCCAATTTGCTGTCTCTAATGACTTTGGAAGAAAAAATACACCTCCTCAAAGGATCTGGAATCGGATCGGCTATTGGACTGAACGCTCCGGGCGTAGGGATTCCCGGAGCTGTAGGAACCTTGGTTCCAACCCCTAGATTGGGGATTCCCACCGTTTATTTATCGGATGGTCCTGCAGGCTTGCGAATTGAACCCAAGCGAAAAGGAGAAGATCGAACCTACAACAGTACTGCATTTCCAATTGCGACCTTACTGGCGTCTACTTGGAACCAAGAATTGGTTTATGCCGTCGGTAACGCTATGGGGACTGAGGCATCGGAGTATGGTATTGATGTAATTCTGGGTCCGGGTATGAACATTCATCGGAATCCACTTTGTGGAAGGAATTTTGAATATTTTTCCGAAGATCCTGTGCTGTCGGGCTATATTGGTGCTGCCATTATCAACGGGATTGAGTCGAATGGTGTGGGTACTTCCGTAAAGCATTTTGTAACAAACAATCAAGAAACCGATCGCGATATCAACGATGCAATCGTTTCAGAAAGAGCGATGCGCGAGATTTATCTAAAGGGATTTGAAATTGTTGTCCGTGAGGCGCAACCTTGGACCATCATGTCTTCCTACAACAAGGTCAATGGAACCTATACTTCCCAAAGTGAATACTTGCTCTCAGACATCCTAAGAGACGATTGGGGCTTCGAGGGATTGGTGATGACGGATTGGTTTGGCGGTAGGGATGCAGTGGCTCAAATAAGCGCTGGGAACGACCTCTTGGAGCCCGGCACCAAAAAACAATGGGATGCCTTACTCGAAGCTTCAGAAGACGGCCGTTTGTCTCCTGAAATCATTGACCGTGCTGCGGGTCGTATTCTTACTTTAGTTTTTAAAAGTGGAAAACTCCAACGCCCCAAGTTCAACAACAACCCCGACCTGAGAGCCCATGCCGAAATTACACGAAGGTCTGCATCAGAAGGCATGGTGTTACTTAAAAACGAAAATGCCTTGCCTCTTGAGAATATCAAGAACATTGCCCTTCTTGGAATTGCTTCCTATGGCCTTATTTCTGGCGGAACGGGCTCGGGCGATGTAAACGAAGCTTATACGATTTCCCTTGAAGAAGGCTTGCGCAATGTTGGGTTTTCAATCAACGGAACTGCAAAAGATATTTATGAAACGCACAAGGCAGCTCACAAGGAAGAATTTGTAAAGTCCGAAGGCTTAGAGGCGGCCTTTGATACCAGTTTACCCCCCGAAATGACTTTTACCACTGAGCAATTGAATGCTATTGTAACAGAATCGGAGGTTGGTGTTTTGACCATTGGGCGGAATGCAGGAGAAGGGGGTGATCGAGTAGAAGTTGATGACTTTCTGCTGACTATTCTTGAAAAGAAAATGATCTCCGACGCATCAAAAGCATTTCAGGCTGCTGGTAAAAAGCTGATTGTGGTGCTGAATGTTGGGGGAGTAATCGAAACTGCTTCTTGGAAAAACCAACCTGACGCTATTTTATTGGCATGGCAAGGCGGGCAAGAAGGTGGAAATTCTGCAGCGGACCTCATCAGCGGAAAGGTTAGCCCCAGCGGAAAACTTCCCGTTACCTTTCCCATTAATCTAAGCGATCATGCCTCTACTCAAAACTTCCCACAAGATGGGGAGCAACAAACAATTGTGGGGCTTATAAACCATATGATGCTCGGAAATAAAAAAGCGCGACCCGAAGGGAAAAAAATTAAAAACAAAGATTACACCAACTACGAAGAAGGGGTTTATGTTGGTTATCGTCATTTTGACAAGGCCAATTTAGATGTTGCTTTTCCCTTTGGACATGGGCTTTCCTTCACCGATTTTGAATATAGCCCTGCGGAAGTTACTCTTGAAAAAGACAGCATACGGGTCTCACTACAAGTTCAAAATACGGGAAAACACCTCGGAAAAGAGGTTGTGCAGGTTTATGTTTCCAAATCCAATTCGACGATCGATCGGCCGCTGCAAGAGCTGAAAGCATTTACTAAAACAACTGCTCTAGAACCCGGTGCTTCGGAAGTAGTTCAACTCGTCATTCCAATTTCTGATATCCGTTATTGGGACGAAACTAAAAATGATTGGGCCCTAGAAAAAGGGAATTATACGATGAAGCTGGGGTCTTCTTCTCGAGACATAAGACAGCTGTATGAGATTGAATTATAGCATGTAGTTTGTAAGACTTTTTCTAATCAAAAATTGCTACCACCCTAGCCGGGGCAGCAGAAGCCCCAACAATTTTCAAAGGGAAAACGGCAACTTTGAAGCCTTCATGTGGAAGTTCGTCGAGGTTGACCAATTGTTCCATATGGCAATATTCCTTATCTCTACCCACCAAATGTGCTTCCCAAAACAATTCTGTAGCCAAGGCTGCAATTTCTTTAGAAACTTGAAGCACATAGCTTAGGTCCGCTCCTCCGTCTTCTAATTCTGGCGTGGGAAGGGCAAGGAAAATAAGCTCCGCAAAAGCTACTGCTTAGGCTAAGTCGGACGAAAAATGAAAGCGGTTGGCTGCTCGGTTGCGTTGAAAAAGGATTTCTAGTTCGGGTTCTTAAATCGGAATTTATCCCGCTTGCATAGCCGATACTTTTTCCCGATTGTTGTCTATGCAAAGGACTTGATTTCCGGTTTATGCAAAGCAGGTTCCTGTTACTAAGCCTACATATCCTGATCCTATAACCGCTATTTTCATGCTCCTTCTGTATATGTATTCAAACGGAAGATCCGTCCGAATCGTATGTTATGCCTTCTTTTTGCTCTTGATTTTATTCCATCGGTACGTTCGAATAAATTTGCCTTGCTCCGCATCAATTAAAAACGGTTGCTGTTCTCGTTTTGCCTTCTGGTACCCGCTAAGTAAACGAAAAAATGTGGGAAGACTCCTTTTTAGAAATGCATTTTTAAGACTCGCCAAAACGGAAAGCAACCAGCCGTATCGCAATACATAAAAAGCGGCTCCTTGAAATTGTGCTGTACGAGGACCATATCCTGCCCCTATGGCCCGCCTGTGTTTTACATGTAGCTGTGGGAGGGTCTGGACAGAAAAGCCAAAATAACGGGCTAAAAGTTCGTCTACCGTGTCCCAGCCCATCGCTGGACGCAGTCCTCCGATGGCAGCAAAGCAGGCGTTCGAATAGGCTTTAAATGCACCTCGAACATGATCCGGTCCCATGGGGTGGTTCAACACCCAATCCCCTGCCTTGTTTTGCTCGTAACAAAAGCCGCCTGCAATTCCAACCTTCCGATCTTCAAAGGCCGTCAAGACGGTTTCAAAATAATCCTTGGGCAAAAGTAAGTCCGCGTCTAATTTAACCAAGACATCGTAGGGTTGCTTTAACTGTTTAAGACCAAAAGTAAAGGCATGAATCACTTTGGAGCCGGGCAAATGAGTGGGCTCCGAGCTATGATTTACATAGCGTATGTTTTCATATGCTGCAGAAAAGCGCTGCATGATGCTTTCTGTATCATCGGTTGCATTGTCGTTTACCAAAATAATTTCTAAGGCAGAAACTGTTTGCTCGCATAAGGATTGGAGCATCCCTTCTAAAAAGTTCGCTTCGTTGTGCGCGGGTATGATTACACTATAGGTTTTCAAAATGGCTTATTTGAAAAAAGAGGACTGTATATCGGGCGAACTGCTCCTCCGCCTGATGTTGTACTGGGCGTAACAGGGACTTCAAGTTGATGTTCTTTTACGATCGCAACCGCCAAGTCGTACCAGGACATGATCTGTTCATCCGAAAAATGATACAGGCCGTATTCAGGTTCTTTTTTTATCATTTGGAAAAGAAATCCTGCCAGATGGGCAACATTGGTTGGAGTGCCAACCTGATCGTTAACGACCATCAAGGGTTCACCGTTTTTGGCTTTATTTAGAATGGCACTATAAAAATTGGCGCCTAAGGTTTTACTGTATAGCCAGGATGTTCGAATGATATAAAAGGATTTAGCCTTTTGCTGAATATGGTGCTCCCCTTGCAGCTTGCTTTTACCGTATTGGTTGAGAGGTGCTGTTGGGTCCGTTTCGACATAAGGCGTTTTTTTGGTGCCATCGAATACGTAATCTGTAGAAATATGCAGCAGGGTAACCTGTTTTTCGTTACAAGCCGCCACGAGGTTTTTAACGCCTTCTACGTTTAATGCGTGAGCTGCGTCAATTTCAGTTTCTGCACCTTCAACATGGGTATAGGCTGCACAATTGATACAAAAATCAAAGCTTTGTTTTTCCATAAAAGAAGTGATCGAGTGCGAATCGGTAATGTCCATTTCGTTTCTTCCACAGAAAACCCAGCGGTCTTCTGATCCCAAACTTTGCTGCTTGAGGGTTGTTCCCAATTGGCCGTTGGCTCCTGTAACTAAAATCCGTTTCACTGCGTATAGGTTTTAAAGGTGGGCCAAAGGCGATCTTTATCGCTTAGAATTTGATCTGTTTGTGGAATTCTCCAATCGATGTTCAGTTCTGCGTCCTTATATAAAATTCCACTTTCCGCTTCTGGGTGATAGTAGGCATCTGTTTTATAGAAAACAACCACTTCTGGACTTAGAACGGCATAGCCGTGGGCGCAACCTTTAGGAACAAATAGTTGTTCTTTGTTTTCCTGGCTCAGCACAGCAGTAACTACAGCTCCAAAAGTGGGGCTTTCTTTTCTTAAATCCACCGCAACATCCAAAATGGTTCCTTGAAGTGCACGAACTAATTTTGCTTGTGCATGCGGCGCTTCTTGTAAGTGCAACCCACGAACAACCCCATAGGTCGAAAATGCTTCGTTGTCCTGAACTGGGTTAAAAGCCAGTTGAGTTAATGCTTCAAAACGTTCTTTTTGAAAACTTTCATAAAAATATCCCCGATCATCTTTAAACACCTGCGGCTTGATCAGCCAACAATCTACTATTGAAGTTTTTTGAACATCCATATTATTCTGAAATCAGCGATTTTAAATAGGTCCCATAGACGGTTTTTTCGAGCTCGTCAGCCAAAAGGCTCAACTGTGGTTTATCGATCGCTCCCGAATGGTATGCGGCCGCCTCGATCGCACCGATCAGTATGCCTTGTCTGGATTGAATTACTTGTACAAACTGACTGGCTTCCATCAACGATTCGATGGTTCCGGTATCCAACCAGGCAGTGCCAGGATCTAAAACCTCAACATGCAACCGGTTTTCGTCCATATACAGTCGGTTGAGATCCGTAATTTCTAATTCTCCCCTTGCGCTTGGTTTCAGTTGTTTTGCTTTTTCGACCACGGTATTGTCGTAAAAATAAATTCCCGGGACAGCGTAAGTCGATTTGGGATGCGTTGGCTTTTCTTCAATGTCAATTGCTTTTCTGTTGGCATCAAATTGAACGATTCCATACCGATGTGGATCGCTCACTTTGCTGGCAAAAATCATCCCGCCATCGTAAGAGGCGTGTTTTTTTAGCTGCTATATAAAATGGGTTCCATAAAATAAATTGTCTCCCAAAATAAGAGCAACGGGATCGTTTTGTATGAAGTCTTTGCCTAAAATAAATGCTTGTGCCAAACCGTTTGGTTCTGGCTGTTCAACATAACTAAAAGAACATCCTATGCGTGAACCATCGCCCAATAAGCTTTTAAATAAAGGCATGTCCTCTGGGGTGGTAATAATCAATATTTCGTGTATTCCTGCTTCTATTAAGGTTGCCAAAGGATAATATACCATAGGCTTGTCGTAGATGGGCATGAGTTGCTTACTAACCGCTTTGGTCAATGGGTATAGACGTGTTCCTTTTCCTCCTGCTAAGATAATTCCTTTCATCAGTTCCTTTTGTTTAGGTAATGTTCTACCGTAATCTGAAGTGCTTCTTCAAAAGAGGTCTGGGCTTTCCAGCCCAATTCATTCTTGATTTTGGTTGCGTCAATGGCATATCGAAAATCATGCCCCAAACGATCGGTAACATGAGTAATTAGTGTGGTATAAGATTTTCCGTTGGATCGTGGCTGTATCGTATCTAAAATTTGAATAACGGCTGCACAGAGATACAAATTTGTTTTTTCGCTATCGCCACCCACACAATAAACCTCCCCTAAGGTTCCTTTTTCAAAAACAGTTTGTATGGCGATACAGTGATCGAGTACAAAAAGCCAATCCCGAATGTTTTTTCCTGTTCCATAAATAGGAATGGGTTCTTCTTGAATTGCTTTTCTAATGATCGTTGGAATCAATTTTTCTTGATGCTGGTAGGGTCCAAAGTTATTGGAACAATTGGTCGTTACAACGGGCAGGCCATAGGTGTGAAAATAGCTTCGAACCAAATGATCCGATGCGGCTTTGGATGCGCTATAAGGGCTGTTGGGAGCGTAGGCGGTTTCTTCAGTAAAGGCTCCTGTAGAACCTAAGGCACCGTAAACCTCATCTGTTGAGATTTGGTGAAAACGAGCCTTTTCATAGGTAGCTTTCTTGCTTTGATTGGGTTCCAACCACGCTTTTCGAGCTGCTTCTAAAAGCTGAAAAGTTCCCATAATGTTGGTTTCAACAAAGGCCTGTGGACCGCTGATCGAATTATCAACATGGGATTCTGCCGCAAAATGAACGACACCCTGTATGTTGTTTTCTTGAAACAATTGACTTAAAAGCTGAGCATCACAAATGTCTCCTTCGACAAAGCTTAGTCGAGCGTTTCCCTCCCAGCGTTTCAGCGCGTTTGCATCTGCAGCATAGGTTTTCTTGTCTAAAACCAATAAGTTTTCGAGGGGTTTGGCTTCTATGATATAGTCAATGTAATTTGACCCTATGAATCCTAATCCTCCAGTGATGAGTGTTTTTGCCTCCATTTATTGTGCTTTTGGCAGAGCGTCTGCAATTTTACGGTCGTTGGCTAAACGCGGAACTTTGTTCTGTCCGCCCAGTTTGCCAATCGATTTCATATACTTTTCAAAGCCTTGCTTTATTATCGGTTTTACAACAAGCTTGCGTAATACTTTGCCTTGAATCAGATCCTGATAATATACGTTTTGCTTTTCCATTTCCGCATCTAAAGCCGTCTCAAATGCTCCCATATCTTCTGGCTCTTGATCAAATTCAATACACCATTCGTGGTAAGGCAACCCTGATTCTGGCTTTACTTGGGGGGCAACCGTAAACTCTCGGATTCGAACAGGCGTCCCTTCTGTTACTATTTTGAGGGCTGTTTCTACTTCTTTTCCAATAACGTGTTCTCCAAAAGCAGAAATAAAATGTTTGATTCTTCCGGTTACTACCAAACGATAGGGTGCTGTAGAAACAAAACGAACCGTATCTCCAATATTGTAGGCCCATAAACCCGCATTGGTAGAAATTATTAGAGCATAATTAACTCCTAATACTACTTCGCCAAGGGTATATCGTTTTGAGTTTTCTTGTTGTATTTCATCGACCCGTATAAACTCATAGAAAATTCCATTATTCAAGAGCAAGAGTAAACCCTCTTGCTTGGGAATGTCTTGATAAGCAAAAAAGCCTTCGGAGGCTGGGAACAGCTCCAAGGTGTCTACCGATCGTCCAATGAGGTTTTTAAAGACACTTTTATAGGGTTCAAAATTTACTCCTCCGTAAACGAAGAGCGAAAAGTTTTTGAACAAATCGCCAACATCTTGTTTGGTTTTACTTTTTATTTTTTCGAAATACATCTGAACCCAGGAAGGTATTCCACCAATGAGTGTCATGTCTTTTGTTACTGTTTCGGCAACAATCGCGTTTACTTTTTCTTCCCAGTCTTCGATACAGTTGGTTTCCCAGCTGGGCATACGGCTTTTTTGGAGATAGGAAGGGACGTGGTGTGCTACAATTCCTGATAAGCGCCCCAAAGCAATTCCGTTTTTATAATCCAGCTCCGGACTCCCTTGAACAAAGATTTGTTTTCCTTTCAAAAAGCTAGTGTTTCCCGTATAGTATATATAGATAAGTATGGCATCTCGCGCTGCGGTGATGTGGGTTGGCATAGATTCTTCGGTTATCGGAATGTATTTAGCCCCAGAAGTAGTACCACTTGTTTTGGAAAAATAAATTGGCTTCCCTGGCCATAAGATGTCTTCTTCGCCAGCAACAATTCGGTCTACATAGATGCGTAATGCTTCATAGTCTCGAACAGGAACCTGTTTCGCAAAATCTGAGGGTTGTGTAATGGATGAAAAATTATGGTCTTTTCCAAAAAGGGTTTTTCTGCCGGAAGCAATGAGTTTTTGAAAGGTTTTTTGTTGAGCCTGAACCGGGTTATTTACCCATTTTTGGTTTTTTTTAAAGATGACTTTAGCAAATATTTTTGCTGCTAATTGCTTCATTCTTTTGTCTTGTTATTTAGAAAAGTCAATAAAACTTTCGGGGTTCATTGGGTATCCATCACTCCAAAGCTCAAAATGTAAATGCCACCCTGTGGATAACTCTCCTGTATTTCCAGCAGAAGCAATCACTTCCCCTGCTACCACATAGTCTCCTTGTTGTTTACTCAATGAAGCGTTGTGTTTGTAAGCAGAAATTAAGCCGAATGGATGTTCAATGATGATTACATGACCCGTGCCAGCTGTCCATTCCGAAAAAATAACCGTTCCATCGGCAACTGCCTTGATGGGTGCATTTTCTTTGAGTACAATGTCAACGGCATAATGCTTATTCGTTGGGTCATAGGTTTGCGATAGATCGCCTTGGGCTGGAGGAAACAGAACAAAATTGATCTTGCTTTTTGATCCTCCTTGAAAATTATACTTGTCTTCTTGATCTACCATAGCCCTCAAAAGAGAATCATCAATACTCATAGAAACAATTGCTTTGGGGCGTTTGGAAAAACTGTCTAATGTTATGGGGCTTTCATTTAGTTCGTCGAACTTAAGGTCTCCTACCAATACCTGTTGAATGGAGTTTAAGTATCGGATGGATTGATCGTATGCTCTGTTTAAAGAATCAAGTTTTATTGCGTTTTCTGCAGCTTGCGCTCGCATAGCAGTTGAAGAATATCCAGGTATAAATTCTTTGAGCGGTGTAGAAGCGATTAAAAGAACGGTTCCCGTCACAAAGACGGAAATTAGAAGAATGGAAATAATCATAACGTTTAATCGCGTCAAACGGAAGTACAATTGTTCTTCATACGTTTCCTCGTTCAAGACCACTAAACGGTACTTGTTCAGTAGTTTTTGCTTTAATTTTCCTCTTTTTTTTGGTTCTTTTCCCATGATCTAGCACAAATATAAAGAAACCCTTGGTTAAAAATTACTGCTTTCCCTGATCAAAATACGGATTCCCTACAATAATTCTTTTTACATTTGTTGAAAATCAATGATATGATAAGTTTAGTAGTTTTTTTAGGAATGATTGGAGGTCCTCAAATAATCCTCATCGTCCTTGTAGTTTTATTGCTTTTTGGAGGTAGAAAAATTCCTGAATTGATGCGTGGTCTCGGAAGCGGTATTAAGGAATTTAAAAACGCTACAAAAGAAGAGGAAGAAGATGCCTCAAAAATTGAAAAGAAAAAAGACTAACGCTCTTTTATTCGTTTTGCTTAAACGAGGATATAATCGTGTTCAGTTCGAACATATAATCGCGTTTATTTAAAGACGGTGCAAAGGCAAAACCTTCAACAATGATCCATCGGTCATTCTTTTCGTCTTTGACCTTATAGTTTACAAAGGGTCCGGCCATAAAATCTTTTTTTACTTCCCACATTCCTTTTGTCAAATAGGCTTCTTTTCCATCCAATTCTGTCTTGTATAGATAGGGAAGATAAGCTTGTTCTGTGATCATATGGCTGCCGGGTAATCTCCCCGGAACATATAGTTTTCCAATAGAATCCCGCATATTCTTTATCTGAGTTAATGGATTGGAAGAGACGGATTTTAAAGGAAGTGAATACACAATCAGGTTCAATGTTCCTTTTTGTACGGGTTTTTCAATCCAAGTGAAGTTCGTGGTGTCTTTAACTGTTTTATAGGCCGAGGGATAAGTCAAACTTATCTTGAATCGGTTTTCGAGCGTGTTCTCGTTTGCTTTGGCCTTTTTAATCCTTCTCAGCTTTTCTTTGCGTTCATTTTCTTGAAATAACTCTTGAATAAGGGTAGCATTTTCGCGAACATATTCCGCCATAAGTTCTTGGTCCTCTCCTTTAAAAAAAGCAACAATTTGTGGCTTTGCAAATTGATCTTGTCTCAATTCGAAAGAAGCTAGGCTGTCTTTTTTAAACCACAGGATGTTGCGGCTGTTTCGAGCAAATCCATCAAATGCCTTGGGATGCAGTTGTTTCATGGAAAAACGAGGCTCGTCCGTTGGAAGCCCCTCATAAATAGTCGCGATTTCGTCTCGAACAGCATCGCCCAAAACACCCTCCCATTGGGCATTGTTCATGACAACGGTTACTTGGTTGAGGTTACCGTTAGAATCAGGAACGTACCGTTGCCCTTTTTTTGATGAACAGGCCGTTGCCATGCAAGCTAAAATAAGAATATATTTTTTCATAGGGATCTTCCTTTTCTTGGATTATAGTATGAGCAAAAACCATTCCAATAGCCGCCTGAATTACAAGAGCTGTCGCTTTAGTCTCTCAAAGCAGCAATTCCTGGAAGGTCTTTTCCTTCTAAGCTTTCTAGCATGGCTCCACCTCCGGTAGAAACATAACTCACTCGATTTTCGAAGCCGAATTGTTTTACTGCAGCTACAGAATCTCCTCCTCCTACTAGTGAAAAAGCACCTTGAGAAGTGCTTTGAGCAATTGCTTCTCCTAAGGCAATGGTCCCTTTTGCAAAGTTTTCGAATTCAAAAACACCAACAGGTCCATTCCAAAGAATGGTTTTAGATTGCGCTATAACCGCTCCAAATTTTGCAATACTTTCTGGCCCAGAATCAAGTCCCATCCATTTGTCGGGGATGGATCCTATGGGTGTAATTTGACTTTTAGCGTTGTTATCAAAGTCATCGGTGCATACTACGTCTATTGGTAAGTGTATTTGAACATTTTTAGCTGCGGCTTGCTCCAAAAGGTCCTTTGTATATTGTAAATAATCATCTTCACAAAGCGAATCACCGATACTTCCTCCCTGGGCTTTAATAAAAGTATAGGCCATTCCTCCTCCAATGATGAGGTGATCGATTTTATCGAGAATATTAGCAATGATTGTAATTTTAGAAGAAACTTTTGCTCCTCCTAAGATTGCTAAAACTGGTTTTTCACCGGTCTTCATTACTTGGTCTATTGCGTTTACTTCTTGCTCTAATAATTTTCCAAAGGCCTTTTTGTTTTGGAAAAAAGAAGCGATGATGGCTGTTGAAGCGTGCGCTCTGTGTGCGGTCCCAAATGCATCGTTTACATATACCGACCCGAGATTGGATAGTTCTTTCGCGAAATCTTCGTCTCCTTGAGTTTCTTCATCGTAAAAGCGAAGGTTTTCTAACAATAAAACCTGTCCGTTCTGAAGAGCGTTGGCGAGTTCTTGAGTTGCCGTTCCGACACAGTCTTGAGCAAAAGTAACAGGGACTTCCAAAATACCGGAAATGGTTTGTTGAATCTGTTCTAATGAAAATTTAAGGTCTTTGCCTTTTGGACGACCCAGGTGGGACATTAAAATACAGCTACCCCCTTTGGAAAGAATATAATCGATCGTAGGTTTTGCAGCACGGATTCTTGTGTCGTCGGTGACCTTTCTCTCCTCATCTATAGGGACATTAAAGTCTACACGTATTAAAACTTTTTCGTTATTTAGTGAAAGTTTTTCAAGGGTCTTCATTTAATAAAATTTTAGGGCAAAAATAGTAGAATAAACCGAAACTATTGCAGCAGGAGCCGAAAGCTTTTTGAAATTAAAATTAGATTATCTTTGAAGATGTTTATCAATCAAATTCGTGGACAAGAGCCATTAAAAAAAACACTGCTTTCTTCTTTACAATCAAGTCAACTTCCTCATAGTCAGTGTTTTATTGACAGTTCTGGGCGTGGGGGCCTCGCGCTTGCTGTTGCCCTTGCTCTGGAGATTTTGTGGGACGAAGAAAGCCTTGCGCAACACTTAAACAAGGGAAAAGAGGCATCCTTTTTTCTTGAACACCCCGATTTACATCTTATTTTTCCAGTGGCAACATCTGCTTCTGTTAGCAGCAAACCCAAATGTTCTGATTACATAAAACAGTTTCGATCCTTTGTAAGTGAAGCCCCTTACGGCGGTTCCAATGATTGGATGCTTTCAGTTGGATCTGAAAACAAACAGGGAAACATCAGTGTAGATGAGATCGATCTGCTTTTTAAGGCTTTACATTTGAAATCGTTTTCTGGCGGTGCGAAAGTTTGTGTTCTTTGGGGGGTGGACAAATTGAATGTTCAGTCTGGGAATAAACTGCTAAAATTAATCGAAGAGCCGCCAGAAAAAACCTTCTTTATCTTTGTTGCCGAAAACGAATTGGACTTACTGCCTACCATCAAATCCCGTTGCCAGCTGTCTTCATTGAAACCGCTAAGCGCTGACAGTATCAAAGAGGAACTGCTAAACCAAGGCTGTGAAGAAAACCTTGCGGTCTTTTATGCGGCCAATGCCGAAGGGAGCCTGGGTAAAGCATTAGAATCATTCCAAAACACAGAACAGCAAAGAGAATATGAAACCTTATTTGTTCAATGTCTGCGTGCTGCATTCAAAGCGAGTGGGAATAAAAGTATTGTAATCGACCTGATGAGCTGGGCAAATACCATGGGGGCTTTAGGGAGAACCCTTCAAAAGGAGTTTCTCTTGTATAGTCTTCATTTCATTCGTCAGGCATTATTGGTTTCTTATCAAACATCCTCTTTGGTTCATTTTCAATCCCTGACTGGTTTTAAAATAGAAAAATTTGCGCCTTTTGTTCATAGTGGAAATGCTCAGGAATTGATCGAATTATTAGAAGAAACTTGTTATGCTGTAGATCGGAATGCCAATGGGAAAATTCTTTTTTCCGACTTTGCCTTGCGTATGACCCGTATCCTCAATAAGAAAGAATTGTAATTATTTCGCCTTGCGAAATAGATAAACCAGTGAAGAATATTCTCCTGTCTTTTTAGCTTTCCAATTGGATTGTAATCCTCTAAAAATTCCTTTGAGTAATGCAAATCGGGAGCCTTTGTGCTTTTCGGATACATAGGCAATATAGAGTGCATCCAAAATGAGTGGATGCTGGGCAATGAGTTCAAAGCCACAAGGCTCAATCAGCTGTTTGATTCCTCTCTGTGAAAAGTGCCAAAGGTGTCGAGGAACATCATAAGCTGCCCAAAATTCCGCATAATATATCGCATCGAAGGCGTTGAGGTTTGGAACGGCAATCAACAGAATGTCGTTTGTGTTGAGTCGTTTCTGTATTTCTTGTATACATTGATCCAAGTCCGATACGTGCTCCAGAACATGCCACAGACTAATCAAGTTGAATTTCTCTTGAGGCAGCTGTTCCCAAGACGATACAACCGTTAGCCCTTTTCGGATTGCTTGATCTCGTGCATAGGTGTTTGTTTCAACACCAAAAGAGGCATAAGCCTTACTCGATGTGTATTCCAAAAAGCCTCCTGTTCCGCAACCGTAATCTAAAATAGATGAATTGGCTGGGAGCCTTTTTTTGAACATCTTGTGTTTAATACGAAACATGTATTTGCGCGCCATTCGGTACAAAAGGCCAACGACACTTTGTTGGGATTCATTGTGCGAAAGATAGGCTGCTGATTCGTAATACGACCCTAGCTTGTCTGCTGCCGGCTGTGGATGGGTGGACGCATACCCTTTCGACTCATCCCACCGTATTGAAAAAGTTTCTCCGGAAACCAGATAGTCTTGAGTAGAACACACCTCCTTTTTCATACACGTTTTGTTTATGTTCCACGTGAAACATTATCTTCCCAGCTTCGCCAACAATACCGAAATATCGCTTGGTTTGATCCCACTTATTCTTGAGGCCTGCGATATGGTTTGTGGTTTTATTTTATTTAATTTCTCTTTGGCTTCGTGTGATAAGGACGCCAGAATATTATAATCGAATGAGGGGGGAATAGCCACTGCCTCTAGGCGATTGAGCTTGTCGGCATTCAACCGTTCTTTTTCGATATAGCCCGAATATTTGATTTGCACCTCGACCTGCTCCTGCACGTCTTGACTGATCTTATGCTCGTCAAGAAACTCCGATACAGCGGTTAATTTGCTCATGTCGTTCAGGTCAATCCCGGGACGGGAATAGATCTTAATCATTTTATCTGACTGTCGCATTGGAGCGGAATTCTTGGCTTCTAAAAGCGGATTCGCCTCTTCAGGAAGAACACTTGTTTTGGTGTAAAAATCTTTTAACAAAGCGGTATGCTCAACCTTTCTGTTTACCGCAAGCAAACGCTCTTCTTTGGCTAAACCTAAATTATACCCCAGCGGAGTGAGGCGCAAATCGGCATTATCTTGTCTGAGCAAGGTGCGATATTCTGCTCGAGAAGTAAACATACGATACGGCTCTTCTGTACCCTTGGTAATGAGGTCGTCTATGAGAACCCCGATGTAAGCCTCGCTGCGCTTCAATTGAAAATCGGATGCTCCTGTATGATAACGGTGGGCATTAATTCCTGCCATCAAGCCTTGCGCGCCTGCCTCTTCATAACCGGTTGTCCCGTTTATTTGTCCAGCAAAAAACAAACCTTTTACGAGCTTTGTTTGCAAACTATGGGTGAGCTGAGTTGGTGGAAAATAATCATATTCTATCGCGTAACCCGGTCTAAAAAACTTTACGGCTTCAAAACCTTTGACCTTTCTCAAAGCGTCAAACTGAACATCTTCTGGAAGAGAGGTAGAAAAACCATTAATGTAATATTCTACCGTATTCCAACCCTCGGGTTCTACAAAAACCTGATGACGGTTTTTGTCTGCAAAGCGATCTACCTTATCTTCAATCGAAGGGCAGTAACGTGGGCCCAAACTTTTTATCGCACCGTTGAACATGGGCGAGCGATCAAAGCCTTTGCGTAAAGTCTCGTGCACTTCATCGCTTGTATAGGTAATATGACAACTACGTTGTTGGGTTAGGGGTTTTGTTTCTGGGGAATAACTAAATTTAACTGGAACCGGGTCTCCGGGCTGCTCTTCCATGACGTCAAAATTGAGCGAGCGTCCATCCACTCGTGGGGGTGTTCCCGTTTTCATTCTCCCCGACTCAAAACCTTTGGCAAGCAGGGTTGCTGTCAAACCCGTTGAAGGACTTTCCCCTGCTCTACCCCCACCGAAATTTTTATCACCAATATGGATAAGTCCGTTTAGAAAAGTTCCATTGGTAAGAATGACCGTTTTAGAATATATTTTTAAACCCAGTGAGGTGACAACTCCTGTAACGCTGTAGCCATCAAATAAAAGGTCTTGAACCATGTCTTGATAGAAATCCAGATTCGGTGTTTGCTCCAATCGGTCCCTCCAAGCTTGAGCGAACATCATACGATCGGACTGAACTCTTGGGCTCCACATGGCAGGACCCTTTGAACGATTGAGCATTTTGAACTGAATCGCACTGACATCAGAAACAATTCCGCTATAACCACCAAGGGCATCAATCTCACGAACAATTTGCCCTTTTGCAATTCCGCCCATGGCAGGATTGCAAGACATTTGACCGATGGTCTGAAGGTTCATGGTTATCAATAGCGTTTTGGAGCCCATATTGGCGGCTGCGGCGGCTGCTTCTGCACCAGCATGTCCAGCTCCAACAACGATAACATCATAGGGTGTTGTAAACATCTTTATTGTTTCACGTGGAACATTTGAAGACATCGGTCTTCTTGTTCGGTCATTAATATTTTATCTTCTGGTTTTTTGTCTGAAAAACCAATTGTGTGTAAAAACCCGTGCGATATTAACCTAAGAGACTCGTCTTCAATGCTTTGTGCGTTTTCAAAAGCATTAAGGCCACACATATACTCAGAGACAAATAACTCCGCATTTATAACCTGCTGATTTCCATAGTCAAAGGTCAAAATATCGGTATGTGTATCGTGATTCAAATATTTTTGGTTCATTTCCAACATTTTGTCCTTACCAATAAAATGTACTGCAAATTGTTCAATGCTAACATTGAAATGAGCGCATAAATCCTCCAACCATAAAATGAGATGCTTAGGGTCTAAAGCAATGTTGGGAAAATTAATAAATTGGATCTTATGCATAACTCGGCAAATATACAGAATATCAAGTGATGGAAAAATGAAGGAGAGAGACTATATTTGTAAAAAATAAAAAGGAGATGATGGAACGCGTACGTTTTGCACCTAGCCCAACCGGACCACTTCATATTGGAGGAGTACGAACTGCACTATTCAATTATTTATATGCTCGGAAAAATAGAGGAGTCTTTGTGTTAAGAATTGAAGATACCGATCAGAAACGAAAGGTTGAAGCTAGTGAAGAATATATCTTTGAAAGCTTAGCCTGGGCAGGAATTAGTCCAGATGAAAGCGTGGTTGATCCAGGAGCTTTTGGACCCTATCGACAAAGTGAGCGCGGGGATATTTATAAAATATACATCGCTGAACTTCTTGAAAAGAAAGGTGCATACTATGCTTTTGACTCGGCGGAACGTTTAGCAGAAGCTCGGGCTGATGCAGAAAAAACAACAGGAGCTTTTAAATACAATTACGCAAATCGGGCATCATTTGATAATTCGCTGAACCTTTCGGAAGAAGAAACCCAACATAGAATTTCTAATGGAGAGGCTTATACAATACGTTTACTGGTAAAGCCCAATATCGAAATTCTAAGCGAAGATGAAATTCGAAAAACCGTTCGTGTAAACAGTAATGAACTAGAGGACAAAGTTTTAGTTAAAGGAGACGGTACACCAACCTATCACTTGGCGAACGTTATTGACGACCATTGTATGGAAATCACAACTGTGATTCGAGGCGAGGAATGGCTCCCCTCCCTTCCAATTCACACCCTATTGTATGATATATACGGATGGAATAAACCAAAATTTGTGCATTTGCCGTTGATCTTAAATCCTTCAGGTAAGGGTAAATTAAGTAAACGAGATGGAGACAAAAACGGCTATCCTGTTTTTCCAATTGCGTGGAATGGAGAATTTGAGGGCTATAAAGAAAAAGGGTTTTTGCCTGCTGCCCATTTAAACTATATCAGTCAATTGGGATGGAGCTCAAGTGCAGAAAATGAAATCATGTCCTTGGGAGAAGTCGTGGATGCATTTGATTTAAAGGAAATTCAAAAAGGCGGTGCGCGCTTCGATTACGAAAAAGCCAAATGGGTAAATCAACAGCATATTCAGCGGTTGGATGTTGAACAAGCAAAATTACTTATTCTAGACAGATGCCCAGAATTGAAAGAACAGTACGAAAATGAAGCTGTATTGAAAATCGTGGCGCTAATTCAAGAGCGAATTGAGTTGCTAAATGATGTTCCTGCTTTGTGTTCTGTGTTTTTAGAACAGCCTAAAACCTATGACGAAAAAGGGATGCAAAAAATCAATAAGTTGGATTTGGACAGTTTGATAAATAGTGTCATCCAGTTGATAGGCGAGAACAATCTTGATGATTTCAAAGATGCTGTGTTTCGTTTTTGTAAGGAGCAGTCTATTGGAATGGGAGCCGTTATGCAGACCTTGCGCATGGCTGCTGTTGGTAATTTATCGGGACCTGATATTGTCGAGGTCATTAAGGTTATTGGAAAAAACAGTATATTAGAACGTTTGGAACTTTTAAAAAACCAACGTTAACCTAAATTTAAGCTTATGAATATAACGACTTACATTATTATTTTTGTTGTTCTGGTGTTGCTTGCATCGGGACTGTTTATTGTAAAACAACAAACTGCCGCAATCATTGAACGGTTTGGTAAATTTGTTGGAATACGCCAACCTGGTTTACACCTAAAAATCCCCTTAGTTGACAAAATTGCAGGGCGCATGAGTCTTAAAATACTTCAATTGGATGTTATTGTAGAGACAAAAACTAAGGATGATGTATTTGTAAAACTGAAAGTTTCCGTTCAATACAAGGTAGTAGCAACCAGTGTTTACGACGCCTTTTATAAATTAGATTATCCACAAGATCAAATTACTTCCTATGTATTTGACGTGATTCGAGCGGAAGTTCCCAAGATGAAATTGGATGATGTTTTTGAAAAGAAGAATGATATTGCAAATGCCGTAAAGGGAGAGCTGAATGAAGCAATGACGAACTATGGTTATGATATCATCAAAGCTCTGGTTACTGATATCGATCCAGATGGGCAAGTGAAAGAGGCAATGAACCGAATTAATGCTGCAGAACGTGAAAAAGTTGCAGCGCAATATGAGGGAGATGCAGCGCGTATTTTAATCGTTGAAAAGGCAAAAGCTGAAGCAGAAAGTAAACGCCTCCAAGGACAGGGTATTGCAGATCAGAGAAGGGAAATTGCACGCGGACTTGAAGAGTCTGTAGACGTATTGAATGGGGTAGGAATTAACTCCCAAGAAGCTTCTGCATTGATTGTTGTCACGCAGCATTACGATACGCTTCAGTCCATTGGAGAAAGCACAAACTCAAACTTGATACTATTACCCAATTCACCTCAAGCAGGAAGTGATATGTTGAACAATATGGTCGCCTCTTTTACGGCAAGTAACCAAATTGGGGAAGCAATGAAAGAACAAAATGAGCGGAAAAAGAAAGAGTAGTTTTCTGCTTTAATAAAGCTAAAGGCCCAACATAGTTGGGCCTTTTTTGATGGTACTAGTTAGATCCTTTCTTGGCCCAGGTGTCGCGAAGACCAACCGTTTTATTGAAAATAAGGTTATCCGAAGTAGAATCTGTGTCCGTGACAAAATAGCCTAAACGTTGGAATTGGACATTAGTGCCAGGCGTTAGGTTGACTAATGAGGGTTCAACTTGAGCCGTAATCTGTTTGAAGGAGTCTTCGTTGATGAAGTCTGTAAAATCTTGTTCCTTGTGCCGATCTGGGCTTTCGTCACTGAATAAGCGGTCATATAGGTTCACCTGCGCTGCAACAGCAGTTGCTTGATTTACCCAATGAATCGTTCCCTTTACTTTACGTTGACTGGCCTCTGAGCCTGATCCACTTTTACTGTCGGGATCATAGGTACAGTGAATTTCTGTAATGGTTCCCTCAACATCTTTAATTACCGATTGACCTTCTATAATATACCCGTTCTTTAAGCGGACTTCCTTCCCTAGTGTGAGTCTAAAGTATTTGCGGTTCGCTTCTTCTTTAAAGTCGTCCCGCTCAATAAATAAGTTTTTGGAAAAAGGCATTAAGCGGGAACCCTTGGAAGGATCTTCTGGGTTATTTTCAGCTTCTAACATTTCGGTTGCTCCTTCGGGATAATTGATAATGACCAGTTTTACAGGGTTTAAAACCGCCATTACCCGAGAGGCTTTTGTGTTTAGATCTTCCCGAACACAAAACTCGAGTAGGGAAGCATCAATTATATTTTCGCGCTTGGAAATTCCTGCTGTTTCTACAAAATTTCGAAGTGACTGTGGCGTATAACCTCTTCTTCTTAAACCGGATATGGTAGGCATTCTAGGGTCATCCCAGCCAGAGACTACATTCATTTCGATAAGCTTGGCTAATTTCCGTTTACTCGTCACCGTGTACGAAAGGTTGAGACGGGCAAACTCTCTTTGCTTTGGATAGTGGTGGTCGAGTGGGGTTAAGTTGCTTAAAAACCACTCATAAAGATCTCTGTGAGGCTTAAACTCAAGTGTACACAACGAGTGTGATATGCCTTCGATATAATCCGATTCCCCGTGAGTCCAATCGTACATAGGATAAATACACCAGGTCGAGCCGGTGCGGTGATGCGCTTTCTTAAGAATTCTATAAATGACTGGATCGCGGAATAACATATTGGGGGAGGCCATATCGATTTTTGCACGTAGAACGAGACTGCCCTCTTCGTGTTTTCCATCGGCCATTTCTTGGAACAACTTCATATTGGTCTCCGAATCTGTATCTCGAAAAGGACTGTTGGTTCCCGCCTGTGTTGGGGTTCCTTTTTGAATTGCCATGTCTTCAGAGCTTTGGCTATCTACATAAGCCAAGCCCTTAGAAATTAATTCTTGAGCCCAAGCAAATAACTGATCAAAATAATCCGACGCATACCGCTCTTCTGCCCATTGATAGCCCAACCACTGAATGTCGCTTTTGATGGCGTTTACATATTCGATACTTTCTTTGGCAGGATTAGTATCGTCAAAACGAAGATTGACTGGGGCATTAAAACGTTGCCCTAAATTAAAATTCAAGGCAATGGCTTTTACATGGCCAATATGCAAATATCCATTCGGTTCGGGAGGGAAGCGGAAGCGGAGTTTGCCTGCAGAAAAGCCTGCATCTAAGTCGGCTTCGACAATTTGTTCTATAAAGTGTAAAGATTCAGTATGTTCGGACATGAAATAAATTTTAACAAAGATATCGAAAAAGAAAAAGGGATGGAGCTATTATTAACGCCTCTTTTTTATATTTGCGCAAAGTCTAGCTATGGGAATTATTAGGGTAAAAAATATTCAGCTGTATACCAATCATGGCTGTATGGTCGAAGAAGGTAAAATTGGGAGTGATTACGTTGTAAACGTTAAGTTAAAAACAGACCTAGAAGCCTCTGTTCTGTCTGATAGGCTTGAAGATACTGTAGACTATGTTGCCGTTTATAATATTGTAAAAGCAGAAATGGGGGTGCGAGCAAAACTGTTAGAGGTCGTTGTACAAAAAATCATTGATCGGGTATTGAAAGAACATCCAGGCGTACAGTCGGTTCGGGTTCGGGTTGCTAAAAAAAACCCGCCTATTGGTGGCGAAGTAGAAGAAGTAAGCGTAGAAAGAAAAGGGAAAAGAAAAAAGGGGTAAAAAACATTTTATTTACTACTTTTGCCCCACTGGCATCGTGGCCGAGTGGCTAGGCAGAGCTCTGCAAAAGCTTGTACAGCGGTTCGAATCCGCTCGATGCCTCAACAAAAAAACCCGTGAAATTCACGGGTTTTTTATTTATAAAATCTATTGCGTAATTAATTCATCTCCGTGATCGTTCCACCGATACGTTTGCGCTTAATCAGTTTTGTAGGTCTACCGTGGATACGAACTGTTCCGCCAACATTTACTGTAGCTTCTAATAAATCCGAAGCGTGGATATAAGCAACACCGCCGGCTGTAACTTTTACAGTAGTTTGTTCCGTAATGAGGTTTTCCGATTCACAAATCCCGCCACCTAATATTTTAAGCTCGTGGTTTACGGCAACCCCTCTCAAGGAAAGTGTTGATCCAGAGTTGACGCTGGAGCTTATTTTTTCTGACTCTATATGCAAATCAATTGCCGATCCCTCTCGTGCTTTCAATTCAATTTTTGTAGCCTGGAGTACTGCTTGCGATTCAATAATTGATCCTTGATAGGTGTGTATAAGATCCAAGGGTTTTGAAAAATAAACCTCTATATAGGTGTTCTTTGGGTTAAAAATTTGATCTATCGAATGCTTAATTCGCA
>Ga0115561_1000848_pt1 | contig 22411 bp, 14 predicted proteins | sample COGITO_mtgs_1105_4_FD_87201 | JGI IMG/M metagenome (GOLD analysis project Ga0115561, IMG submission 87201) | Pelagic marine microbial communities from North Sea - COGITO_mtgs_110512 | ecosystem: Environmental > Aquatic > Marine > Epipelagic | place: Germany:Helgoland, sampling site Kabeltonne...
ATGATGGTTTAGAAGATATCTACTTTACATCTAACCAAAATTCCAATAAATTATACCTTAATAAAGGTAATTTTTCTTTTGATGATATTACGTTATCAGCAAAAGTAGAAGACAAAGAAGGATGGACTACAGGAGTTTCTATCATAGATATTAACAACGATGGTTGGCAAGATATTTATGTGTGTAAATCTGCTTCATTAAATAATAATGAATTAAGAAAAAACAAACTTTTTATCAACCAAAAAAACAATACTTTTAAAGAAGAAGCAAAAAAATGGGGTTTAGATTCTGATGGATTTTCGATGCAATCTTACTTTTTTGATTATGATAAAGATGGCGATTTAGATATGTATTTGGTAAATCATAGAGTGGATTTTGAAAATACATTGCGATTAGAAAAAATAGGAAGTCAAAAATTAAATCCACAAACATCAGATCATTTATTTAGAAACGATGGTAATACGTTTATAGACGTAACTTTAAAATCGGGTATTGCAAATAAATCTTGGGGATTAAGTGCCTCAATTGGCGATTTTAATAATGATGGTTGGCCAGATATTTATGTTGCGAATGATTATATAATTCCAGATTTTTTATACATCAATAAAAGAAATGGTACTTTTTCAAATCAAATAAAAACAAGATTCAATCATATTTCTTACAATAGTATGGGGTCTGATTTTGCAGATATTAATAATGATTTTCTACCAGATTTAATGGTTTTAGAAATGTCTGCACAAGATCATATTAGAAGCAAAGAAAATATGCCTTCTATGAATACAGAAGGTTTTAAAAAAATTGTAGAAGCAAAATATCATTATCCCTATATGTCTAATATGTTGCAATTAAATAATGGAAATGGTTCTTTTAGCGATATTAGTCAGCTTGCAAATGTTGCAAAAACAGATTGGAGTTGGTCTACTTTAATAGCAGATTTTGATAATGACGGGCATAAAGATATTGTGGTTACAAATGGCATTGAACGCAATTTTGCAAATCAAGATTATGCAAGAAAAATAAAGGAGAATTTAGATAACAATGTTTCTATGACAAAAATGGAAGTGATAGAAATGATTCCTTCAGAAAAAATAGCAAATTATATTTATAAAAATAAGGCAGATTTATCTTTTGAAGATGTAACAAAAAAATGGGGTTTTCAACAAAAAACAAACTCTAATGGAATTGCTTATGCAGATTTAGACAATGATGGAGATTTAGATTTAGTACTCAATAATATGTCTGATTTGGCAAGTGTTTACAAAAATAATTCAACCAATAATTTTTTAAAAATAAAATTAATTGGTGATCATAAAAACAAAAAAGCTATTGGATCAAAAGTAAAAATTTATACTGATGAAGGTAATCAATATCAAGAGATTTATACTTCAAGAGGTTATTTGTCGTCAGTAACAAGCATTTTAAATTTCGGTTTAAAAAAACAAGAAAGAATAAATACTGTTGAAGTTATTTGGTACAATGGTTTGGTTACAAGATTAGAGGATGTTAAAGTAAATAAAACATTAGTATTAAATATAAATAAGGCTTCAAGAAAATTAGTCTTAAAACAAAAAGTAAATAGAAATATAAATCAAGTTAACCCTAAAAGATTGGGAATTGATTTTATTCACAAAGAAAATGAATTTAACGACTTTTCAAAACAAGTTTTATTACCCCAAAAATTGTCACAAAAAGGACCAGCAATTTCTGTGGCAGATATTAATAATGATGGTTTAGAAGATTTTTTTGTGGGTGGTGCAAGAAATCAATCATCAGAAATATACTTTCAAAATTCAATTAACGGGTTTACAAAATCAACTCAAAAAACTTTTGAAAAAGATAAAGGATTTGAAGATGTTAATTCACTATTTTTTGATGCTGATAAAGATGGTGATCTTGATTTGTATGTAGTTAGTAGTAATTATGAAGTATCAGAAAAAAGTAAATTTTCTGAAGATAGATTGTACTTGAATAACGGAAAAGGCATTTTCTCTAAAAGTAATAATTTACCAAAAAACCTTAATGCAACAAACGTTGTAAAAGCTTTTGATTATGATAATGACGGAGATGAAGATTTATTTATTGGAGCATCTGCCCTATCAGGTAAATATCCGCTTTCAGGTGAATCGTATGTTTTAGAAAACAAAAAAGGTGTTTTCAAAGATGTAACCAAAAATGTAATTGATAAATTTTCTGAAATAGGAATTGTAAAAGATATGTTGTTTTCAGATATAGATAATGATGGAGATAAAGATTTATTTGTTGTAGGCCATTGGTTTCCTATCACTTTATTTATGAATGAAAAGGGTACGTTCAAAAAATCTAAAACAACAAATTTTGAAAACACAAATGGCTGGTTTAATACCATTTCTGAAATAGATATAGACAATGATGGAAACAAAGATTACGTAGTTGGAAATTTAGGTAATAACAATAAATTTCATCCATCAAAAGAAAAACCTTTACATATTTTCGCTAATAATTTTGATAAAAATAATACTTTTGATATGGTGTTAAGTAAAGAGTACAAAGGAAATTTAGTTCCTTTAAGAGGTAAAGAATGCTCTACACAGCAAAATAGTTTTATCAATAATAAAACAAAAACATATAAAGAGTTTGCAAATTCGACGCTGATAGATATTTATGGAAACAAAGCTTTAGAGACTTCTTATCACAACGAAGTATATGAGTTTAGTTCTATACTTATTAAAAACAATGGAGATAAAACGTTTACATTTCAAAAATTTCCAAATTCAGCACAATTAGGCCCAACTCAAAGTTTTGAAATTACCGATATAAATAATGATGGATTATTAGAAGTTATTGGTGTTGGAGCAATTCACGAATCTGAAGTGGAAACCATTAGATATGATGCAAATATTGGTTATATTTTGACGGCCACAAAAGATGGGGATTTAGTACCTTATAAAGATTTGAATTTCTATAATGCTAAAAATGCAAAAAGCATAAAAAGCATAAAAATTGGTAATATAACGTATTTTATAATCGCAAATAATAACAATGAATTATCCATATTCAAAAAATAATATAATAATGAAACCTTATTTTAAATACCTTTTATTATTACTAACAATACTTATCCTTTGGAATTGTACATCTGGTAAAAAAGAAATTAATATAGAAGCTACAAAAATTTTTAATCAGTTAAAAAACTCGGATACAAGTATCGATTTTCAAAACATTCTTACAGAAAACGATACTATTAATTATTTCACGTATTCTTATATTTATATGGGTGGTGGCGTTTCTGTAGGAGATATAAATAATGATGGTTTACCAGATTTATATTTTACAGGTAACCAAGTTTCAAATAAATTATATCTAAATAAAGGAAACTTACAATTTGAAGATATCACAGATAAAGCTGGTGTTTCTGGAAATAAGGAATGGCATACAGGAGTTACAATGGCAGATGTAAATAATGACGGTTTTTTAGATATTTATTGTTCTGTTTCTGGGAAATTTGGATCTAAAAAAAATCAACTATTTATCAATAATAAAAATAATACGTTTATTGAACAAGCAGAAAAATATGGTTTGGCTGATGAAGGAAGTAGTGTAAATGCCACTTTTTTCGATTATGATAATGATGGTGATTTAGATGTTTATGTGGCAAATTACCCTCCTTTAAAATTTAGTTCTCCAGCATTTGTTTATCAAATGAAAATGAAAAACGTAAAAGAAAACGAATCTGATCATTTGTACAGAAATGATGGAAATACATTTACAAATGTTACTGATAAAGCTGGTTTAAAAAGCTTTGGTTTGTCTTTAAGTGCAACTGTTGGCGATTTAAATAATGATGGTTGGCAAGATTTGTACGTTTCTAATGATTTTAGTTCTCCAGATTTTATGTACATCAATCAAAAAGACGGAACGTTTAAAGAAGTTGTAAAAAAAGCTACTGCTCATACTGCTTTCTATGGAATGGGAGTTGATATTGCTGATTTTAATAATGATGGAAATTTAGATATTTTTCAAGTAGATATGGATGCTAAAAGTAACCGTAGACAAAAAGCAAATATGGCAAGTATGAATCCAGATTTATTTTGGAGTGTTGTAGATGCTGGATTTCATTATCAATATATGCAAAACTGTTTTCAACTAAATTCGGGTGTTTTTACTGATGGAAATCCATATTTTTCTAACGTTTCTAGAATAACAGGAACCTCATCAACAGATTGGAGTTGGGGTCCTTTAATGGCAGATTTTGACAATGATGGCAACAAAGATGTTTTTATAACAAATGGTACAAGAAGAGAAGTAAATAACAGAGATTATTTCAAGAAATTGGAAGATGCTAACCTGGGTAAAGAGAAATCTTTAGCGATGAGTATGCAAATCCCATCAGAGAAAATAGATAATTTCATCTTTAAAAATAATGGAAATCTAAATTTTAAAAAAGCCAATAAAGAATGGGGGATAGAATTTGAAGGGTTTTCTAATGGAGCTGTATATGCAGATTTAGATAATGATGGAGATTTGGAAATTATTACAAATAATATAGACGATTATGCCGCTATTTTTGAGAATAAGAGTGCTGAAAAAAGTAATTATTTAAAGGTGAATTTCAAAGGAGGTTTAAACAATAAATTCGGGTTAGGAAATCGTGTTTATGTAAAAACTGCTGATAAAACACAAATGCAAGAACTAACCTTAACAAGAGGTTTTCAATCTTCTGTTGCACCAGAACTGCATTTTGGTTTAGCAAAAACTACTAAAATTGATGAAGTAAAAGTAGTTTGGCAGAATGGAAATACTCAAGTTTTAAAAAATGTCGATGTAAATAATAACCTTACTTTTAAATATGAGGATGCATTAAAAGCAACAAACCAAAAAGTAGAAGAAAAAGAAAAACTATTTACAACAGAAAATAATCTATTTCCAAAGCATAAACATCAAGAAAACAAACACGACGATTTTGCAACACAAGTTTTGTTACCTCATAAAATGTCTTCATTAGGGCCAACTTTAGCAATTGGAGATTTAAATAATGATGGTTTAGAAGATTATTTTATTGGAGGTTCAAAAGGTAAATTAGGTGTTTTATTTTATCAAACTAAAACAGGATTTGAAAAAAGTAATTCAGAATTTTTAAATCAGGATAAAGAAAGTGAAGATTTAGGAGCTTTAATTTTTGATGCAGATAATGATGGAGATAATGATTTGTATGTTGTAAGTGGTGGTTATGAGTTTGATGCAAATTCAGAATTATTACAAGATAGATTATATATAAATGACGGAAAAGGAATTTTTTCAAAAGCAAAAAAAGGAACTTTACCTAAATTTATTTCAAGTGGATCAAAGGCTTATAATGCCGATTTTGATAATGATGGTAAAGAAGATTTATTAGTTTTAGGTCGTCAAATTCCTGGTCAATATCCATTAACTGCTACAACATATTTGTTGAAAAATGTTGGTTCAAAAGGAAATGCGAAGTTTGAGTTCTTTTCTGATGATTTTGCAAAACCTTTTAAAGATTTAGGAATGGCAACATCGGCAACAATAACAGATATTAATAATGACAACTTAAAAGATATTATTGTTGTTGGAGAGTGGATGCCAATTAAAGTATTTAAAAATAATAAAAATGGTTTTGTTGATGTTTCAGAAAAATTAGGTTTGGATAAAAGCACTACGGGTTGGTGGTGGAGTATTAATAAAGGAGATTTTGATAATGATGGAGACACAGATTATATTTTAGGTAATAATGGGCTTAATTATAAGTATCAAGCAAACAAAGATGAAACTTTTGATATTTATGTGAATGATTTTGATAAGAATAAAAAACAAGATATTGTATTAAGTTATTATAATGAAGGGAAGCAATACCCTGTAAGAGGTAGAGAATGTTCGTCTCAACAAATCCCAGGTATTAAAAAGAAATTTGAAAATTATGAAAGTTTTTCTGAAGCTACTTTAGTCGATGTTTTTTCTGATAAAGCATTAGAATCTTCTTTACACTATCAAGTAAAATCGTTTGCAAGTATTTATTTAGAGAATAAAAATGGAAAATTTATAGTTCACAAGCTTCCTCAACAAGTACAAATTTCTAGTATTAATGAAATTATTGTTAGAGATTTTGACAAAGATGGGTTTTTAGATGCTTTAGTTGCAGGTAATTTACATATGTCTGAAGTAGAAACGCCAAGAAACGATGCTAGTTATGGAGCCTTTTTACAAGGAAATGGAGATGGAACATTTAATGCAATCTCAAGAAAGGAGTCAGGATTTTTTGCATCAGGAGATGTAAAAGGAATGGGGGTAATTAGTAAAGATGAAAAGAATTATATAATTGTAGTTAAAAACAATTACCAAACAAATTATCTAAAAATCAATAATTAATTTCAAATTTATTTTAGCGATACCTGTTAAATAGCTTCAAAGGCTATAAAAAAACATAAATGATGTATTTTTTTTACAAAATGCATCATTTTTTATGTTTTAAACAAGGAACAATCTATAATTTTAAAGTTCAAATAACGAATATTTTAATAAATTATAAACAATTATGAAAATCACTAAAATTTTAAGTCTCTTATTCTTAGTAACAATATTTATTTCTTGTGAAGAAAACGATGTGTCGCCAGAATTGGTGCAGCCAACATTTACAGCAACTGTATCTCCAGATGATACAGGTACTTATATCTTTGAAAATACAACACCTAATAAAGAAAGCTTTTATAGTTTTTTTGAGTTTGATATTGCAGGTGATAAAGGTGCAGCAGATAGACCAGGTACTGTAGCTTATACTTATGCAACGAGTGGAAATAAAATTGTTACCTTAACAATGTTAGGTGAAGGTGGGCATTTACAAACATCTCAATCAATTTCTGTAACGGTTGTTCCTGTTTTTGTAGCATTTGATAGCGGTCTCGTTACCAATGGAGATCTAGAAGCTGGTAGTGGAGATAACTTTGATGCTTGGACATTAGCTGATAACGGTTCAGGAGCTACTTTTTCAGAGGAAACTACAGAATTTAGAAATGGTGCAAGAGCATTAAAAATTACGAATCCAAATGATGATCCAGGAAACCAATGGAAAACTCAACTTAAAAGTGATGCAATAGCGACTGAAGTTGGTAGTAGTTATCAAATATCTTTTTGGGTAAAAGGAGATCCAGTAACCGTTCGTGCTTCAACAAATGCAGGTCTTGGTAATGAATCTTATATGGGAGACATAACAACTGGGTCAGACTGGACTGAATATAGTATGAGTTTTGATGCTTTAGTGGACTCTACTACAATAGTTTTAGATGTTGGTGCTTCTGCTGGAACTTTCTATATTGATGATATTAGAGTTGTTAAAAATTAATTAGTGAAAAAAATAACCACTACTTTAAAAAAATAACAGTAAAATTTAAAAAAAGTACAAATGAAATTTAAAAATCTATTTAATATCTTAAAGGTGTTACCGTTATTTCTAATAATCATTTCTTGTGGAGGTGAAGACGGAAACGATGGACCAATAATAATACCAGTAGAAAAAGTACAGGCAGCTTTTAATATGTCTATATCCTCATCAGACCCGAATGTACTTTTGTTAGATAATAAAACTGTAGGAACTGGAGATTTTAAAAGTGAATGGGATTTTGGACAAGGTGGAGGATTAATTCTTGATCAACCAGGAATAGAAGAAGTTAGATTTGATACTGATGGAACTTTTTCGGTAAGATTAATTGTTACAAATGATGCTGGGTTAACAGTTGATAGTAAAACAGTAGTTGTAGATAATAATTCAGGAGGAATTTGTCCTAATGGTATTTGTGCTTCCACAAATTCAGCAATCTTAAAAGATGCAGCAACTACCTTTCTTGTAGGTAATATAACAAGAGCATCAAGAGTAAATGCTGGTGGTCAGCATACAGAAATTTTAAAAACATATTTTTCGAGTATTACTTCAGAGTATGAAATGAAAATGAATGTAATGTATCCGTCAGAAGGCAACTACGACTTTACAGCTGCTGATGCTATTGTAAATTTTGGAGTGGATAATGGGATTAATGTACATGGACACGCTTTAATTTGGCATAATGCAACTCCAGATTGGGTTAAGAATTTTTCAGGATCTGATGCAGAATTTGAAACTATGGTAAAAGATTATATTACTACAACTGTTACAAGATACAAAGGTAAAATAGCTTCTTGGGATGTTGTAAACGAGGCTATTGATGATGGAAGTGGAAATCCTTTAAGAAGTTCAGTTTTTAAAGATAAAATGGGAGATGATTATATTAAAAAATGTTTTCAATGGGCAAGAGATGCAGATCCAGATTGCTTATTGTTTTATAACGATTATAATATGGCATCTAGTTCTGGTAAAAGAGCAGCAATGTTTAATATTGTTGATGATTTAGGCGATTTAGTTGATGGTGTTGGAGCACAAATGCACATTTCTTATAATGGGCCATCAGCATCAAATATTCAAGCAGTTGCAGATGGTACAGTTTCTAGAGGATTAAAACTTCATTTCGCAGAATTAGATATTAGAGCTAACCCAAATAATGACCAAACAGCTTTAACTGGTGCAAGAGCAGATGCACAAAAAGCAAAATACAAAGAAGTTGTAAAGATTTATAATTCTATTCCGTTAGATAATAAATATGCACTAACAGTTTGGGGTTTAAGAGATAGTGAATCTTGGTTAATAGATTTTTGGGGACATACAGATTGGCCATTAATGTTCAATGATGATTACAGTAAAAAGCCTGCTTATGATGGTTTTTTAGAAGGATTAGAATAAATAACATAAAAATATTGTTTGAATTATTATTTGATTAACAGCTAGGTTTTGAGAAAAATTTAGCTGTTTTTTTTATAAATTAACTATTTAATATTCAATGAATTATAATATGAAGAATTACAAAACTTTAAACTTAACCTTTATTTTTAGCATCTTTTTTTTATTTCAATTTTGTAATAATATTAAAAAAGAAGAAGCAAAAGGCTTAAAGGATTATGCTGATTTTCCTATAGGAACAGCTATCAAAATCAATATGTTAACATCAGATTCGAAACTGCAGAAATTACAGAAAAGTAACTTTAATAGCATTACTTCTGCAAGTGATATGAAAATGAATAGAATAATGCCTAAAGAAGGTGTTTATAATTGGCAAACAATAGATACTATTGTAAGTTATGCACAGAGAAACAAGCAAAGATTATTTGGGCATAATTTAATTTGGCATAGCTCTACACCAAATTGGGTTCAGGAAAGAGCCTTAAAAGATAGTTTGTGGTTGGGTACCTTTATGAAAGAATACATTACAAAGTATGTAACAAGGTATAAAGGTAAAGTTGCAGCTTGGGATGTTGTTAATGAAGGTTTAGAATCTCATGGAGGTAGTATTAGAGAAACAATTTGGTACAATAAAGTAGGTAAAGATTATATAGCAAAAGCGTTTCAATATGCACATGAAGCAGATCCTGAAGCAGTTTTATTTTATAATGATTTTAATATTGAAAGAGATACGTTAAAACTGAATAGTACTCTTAATATGATTAAAGAGTTACAAGCAAAAGGAGTTCCAATATCTGGATTAGGTTTTCAAATGCACATTCGTATGGATACTCCAGATGAGGTAATTGCTAATTCATTAAAAAAAGCAGTAGAAACAGGTTTACAAATTCACATATCTGAGTTAGATATTATTTTTAATAAACACGATGATACCAGAAATGGTGGTGTACAGATATATGAAAAACTTACAGAAGAAATGAAACAAAAACAAGCTAAAAAATATAAAAACCTTGTTAAAATGTATAAAACTATAGTGCCAAAAGACCAACAATATGGAATCACTTTTTGGGATTTTACAGATAGAGATACATGGATTAATGGGTTTTTTAATTTAAATGATTGGCCAACTATTTTTGATAAAAACCTCAAAGCTAAACCTGCATATTTTGGATTTTTAGAAGGACTAAAAGAAACTTTATAAACTATATTTTAAAAATATGACGAAGATAATTAAATGGGGAATATTAGGTCTTGGAAATATTGCTCAAAAATTTGCAGAAGATTTATCTTTAATAGAAGATGCAGAGTTAGTAGCTGTAGCCTCTAGAAGCAAGGTAAAAGCCAATGATTTTTCCGCTAAATTTAACGTAAAACAAGCTTATGATTCTTATGCTGATTTAGCAAAAAACCCAAACGTAGAGGCTATTTATATTGCTACTCCACATTCTTTTCATAAAGAACATTCAATATTGTGTATGCAACATAAAAAGGCAGTTTTGTGTGAAAAACCTTTTGCAATGAACTTAAATGAGGTTGATGAAATGATTACGGTAGCTAAAAATAATAATGTGTTATTAATGGAAGCTTTATGGACATTTTTTCTACCACATTATAAGTACTTGTTAGAGACTGTAAAGAGCCAATCTTTAGGGAAATTAGTAAAATTAGAAGCAGATTTTGGTTTTAAAGCAGTTTATGATTTAGAGGGTAGATTTTTAAAAAAAGAAATAGGAGGTGGAAGTTTATTAGACATAGGTATCTATCCAATTTTTGCGGCTTTATCTACTTTAGGGAAACCAAAAAATATTGAAGCAAATGCTTCTTTTTATAAAACTGGCGCAGATTCTGAATGTAATATGTTTTTTAATTATGATGAAGCAACTGCAATTTTAAAAAGTACATTGTTAAAGGAAACAAAATCGGAAGCTATTTACACTTTTACTGATGGAGTAGTAAAGTTAAATACTCGGTTTCATGAACCTACTACAATTACAATAATTCAAAATGATATAGAGACTACAAAAGATATTCCATATAAAGGTTTTGGATATTACTACGAAATTTTACATTTCAATCAGTTATTAAGAGACGATAAAAAAGAAAGTGATATAATGACTTTTGAGTTTTCTAAAGTTTTAATAGAAACTATAGATAAGGTTAGGAATTTAATAGATTTAGAATATTGATGGTAAAGAAAATATGTATATTAATTTCTTTTACACTGTTTTTTAGTTGTTTTTCTAAAAAACAAAATAAAGATGTATTAAAAAAGAATACTTTTTCTAACCCTATTCTAAAAGGGTTTTATCCAGACCCAAGTATTTGTAAAGCTGGTGATAGTTATTATCTGATAAACTCAACTTTTGCATATTTTCCTGGAATCCCAATTTTTAAAAGTGAAGATTTAATAAATTGGAAACAAATAGGAAATGCTTTAGACAGACCAGAACAATTAGATTTAGATGGTTTAGGTGTTTCAAGAGGGATTTTTGCTCCAGCAATACATTATAACAAAGGTGTTTTTTATATTGTAGGTACTTTAGTTGGGGGTAAAAATAATTTTATTATTTCTGCTTCTAATCCTGCAGGACCTTGGTCTAATCCAATTTGGTTGCCAGAAGTTTCAGGAATAGACCCTTCTCTATTTTTTGATAAAGATGATAAAACATACATCACATATAATAGTGAACCACCCAATAATATTTCAGGTTATGATGGTCATAGAAGTATTAAAATTCTTGAATTAGATATAAAAAACTTTAAAACTATTGGTACCCCAAAAGTAATTATTAATAAAGGAGCAAAACCAGAAGATAAACCTATTTGGATTGAAGGACCACACATTTATAATAAAAACGGTTTTTATTATTTAATGGCAGCAGAAGGTGGTACAGCAGAACAACATTCTGAAGTTGTTTTTAGAAGTAAAAACATTTTAGGACCTTACAAAAGCTATGAAAATAATCCTATTTTAACACAAAGACATTTAAAGTCTGATAGAAAAAAACCAGTTACATCTATAGGTCATGCAGATATTATAGAAGATAAATTCGGTAATTGGTGGGGTGTTTTTTTAGGATGCAGACCTTATGATAAAAACGATCATTTTAACACAGGTAGAGAAACTTTTATGGCGCCAGTAAAATGGATTAATGATTGGCCAGTTTTTGATTTAGAGAGAGATATTGTAAAAAGAAAATATGATATCACTGTTGATGAATTAGTTACTGATTTTACTTCAGTTAATAACACATTTAAAGATGATTTTAAAGATGATAACCTTGGTTTTGATTGGTTGTTCTTAAGAACTCCATTAAGTAAATGGTATTCAATTTCAGATGGTAAATTAACTATAAATACGAGGCCAGAAACAACCTCTGGTAAATCTAACCCAAGTTTTATCGGTTACAGACAAAAACATTTATTCGGCAATGTTAGCACAGAATTATCTTTTACAGCAACATTAGAAAACGAAAAAGCGGGTTTAATTGCTTTTCAGAATGATAAACATTATTACTTTTTTTGTAAAAGTATTCGAAATAATAAACCCATTGTACAACTTTTAAAATCTACAGAAAATGGTACAGAAGAAATTGCATTTAAATCTATTTTAGAAACAGATAACTTATCATTTAAAATTGAAGCAAAAGGAAAATATTATAATTTTTCCTACGCTTTAAATGATACAGATTGGACTCTTTTAAAAGAAAACGTAGATGCTACTTTCTTGAGTACTAAAAAAGCAGGTGGATTTGTTGGAACTATTTATGGAATGTACACAACTTCATCAGGAGAAAAAAGCACAAATAAAGCAGTTTATCATTGGTTTGAAAACAAGAATAAAGATTCGTATTAACAATAATAAAACACAATTAATGACCTATAAAAGCATTTTTTTTATCACTCTATTTATAACATTGATGTCTTGTAAATCAATAGTTATTAAAAGAAGAGGATAAGCCAAAAGCTAAAAATGTGATTCTGTTAATTGCAGATGGTACAGGTTTATCACAAATTTCATCAGCTTTTTATTTTAAGAAAACCAAACCAAATTATACTCGTTTTAAAACAATAGGCCTTATTAAAACATCATCGTCAAGACAAGATATAACAGATTCTGCTGCTGGTGCAACTGCTTTTTCAGCAGGAGTAAAAACTTATAATGGCGCAATTGGTGTTGCTGATGATTCTATTAAAGTAAAAACTTTAATTGAAATTACATCTTCACAACATATTAAAACAGGAGTTATTTCAACCTCAGCAATACAACATGCAACTCCAGCGAGTTTTTATGCTCATCGTTTAAATAGAAGTCAATATGAAGATATTACTTTAGATTTAGTTGCTTCAGATATTGATTTCTTTGCTGGAGGTGGTAGACAATTTTTTAATAAAAGGAAAGATGGAAAAAATTTATTAGAAAAATTAAAAACTAAAGGATTTGTTATAGATACTTCTGCTTTGGGTAATTTTTCAGAGATTAAAAAATACTCTAAAATGGGGTATTTGTTGGCAGAAAATCATTTAGATGCAGCTGCCAAAGGACGTGGAGATTTTTTACCTAAAGCCACAGAATTAGGGATACAGTTTCTTAATAAGGATAAATCTAATTTTTTTATGATGGTAGAAGGCTCGCAAATTGATTGGGGAGGTCATAATAATGATGCTGATTATTTAATATCAGAACTTATCGATTTTGACAATGCAATAGGAAAAGCATTGGATTTTGCAGAGAAAGATGGTAATACATTGGTTATAGTAACTGCAGACCATGAAACAGGTGGATTTACGTTGGCTTCAACTATTAAAAAAGGAGAAGATGGTAAGACTTATAGTGATTATAACCAAATTACACCAACTTTTTCAACCAATGGGCATTCAGCCACATTAATTCCTGTATTTGCTTATGGTCCTGGATCAGAAATGTTTTCTGGTATTTATGAAAATACGGAAATTTTTCATAAGATTTTAGAAGTTACGAATTGGAATAACAAGAAATAATCACTCGTTTTCGAGAATAAAATTGAAAAAAGGCAGTATTCTTTTTAATTTATAGGTTGAAGATTATGGCAATTATCAGAAAATTTTAAACAAAAAAATGATGTTACACTCTAAAATAGTACGATTTCTTCTATTAAGCATTCTTATTTTTCAAAGTCTGGAGATAAAAGCACAGAATAAATCAAGAAATCAACTACAAGAATTGTCAAAATATATTGGTACTTGGTATGGTGCAAATCATATTAATGATGATGATTTAGGAAAAAATCCAAAGATTAAAATGATTGTAAAACCTACTATAGGTTTTACAAATGGTTTGCAAGTACAAGTTATAGAAAGGAGAGAAAACGAATGGAAAACTATTTTGGTAGAACTCATTTCTTATGATGCTGTAACCAATAAAATTATAGCAAAAGGGGTTAATGAGAAAAATGAATGCTTTATTGGAAAAGGAGCGTTTTATGAAAATAATCTTTGGGTTATGAAAGATGAGAATTTAAAAGGAGAGCATATTTCTACAGTGAATTTTAAATTTTTAAGTAGTTCTGAAATTGTTTTAAAAGGTACAAACCCTTTAGGTGAAAAGTTATGGGAGTTAAAATATATCAAACAAAACCCCAAAGATAAAAATATTGGCATTCAGTTAGTTTCTGTTAAAGATTTAATGGAAAAAAATCCAGATAATACATTGAAACAATTGAGTAGAATGGGCTACAGTTATGTAGAAACTTTTGTGTATAAAAAAGGTTTTTTTTACAATTACTCTCCAACAGAATTTAAAGCTTTAGTAGAAAAAAATGGAATGCGTTTTTTAGGTTCTATGACTTTTTACAATCCTATTGATAAAAGTGAAAAAGAAATTGAAAATTGGTGGCATAAAACAATTTTAGATCATAAAAAAGCTGGTGTTGCATATATTTCAACATCGAATAATGATATCAAAAATATTAAAACTTTAGAGGATTTAAAAAAGTATACCAATTATTATAATAAGGTTGGTAAGATGTGTAAAGAGGCTGGTTTACAATTTATTTATCATAATCATAAAGATGAATTTTTATCAATTGAAGGAGAAGTTGTTTATGATTTTTTATTAACGAATACCAATCCAGAATTCGTTTATTTTCAGTCAGATTTATATTGGATGGTTGTCGCTGAAATTAATCCAGTTACCTACTTTAATAAGTATCCAAAACGATTTATAAGTTGGCATGTAAAAGATTATAAAGAACTGGGTCAAAGTGGTAAAATAGACTTTAATAAAATATTTTTATCAGCAGAAAAAGCAGGGTTAAAATATGTAATTGCAGAAGTAGAAGATTACACCTATCCAACAATTACAAGTGTAAGTTTAGCTTGGGAATATTTATATCATCAACTTTTAAAGTAAAATAATTATGTTAAAATCGAAATTACTTGCAGTACTACTTCTAACCTTTTTTATTACTCAAAAAAATATGGCTCAAGATCAGTTTAGTGTTTTATTGTTTACCCAACATGATGATTGGCATTACAATACGATACCTGTTGCTATTCAGGCTTTTGAAGAAATGGCAAAAGAACATCAGTTTAAATTTAATTGGACACAAAGGCCAAATGACCTTATAACGAAATTACCAAAACACGATGTAGTAATATTTATGAACGCCAATGCAGATTCTTTAAAGACAAAACATATGACTGCTTTAAAATCATTTATGAAACGAGGTGGAGGTTTTGTTGGTATACATGGAACAGCAGATGGTAAAAACAATAATTCGTGGTTTGATGGTCTTGTTGGAGCGAAATTTGTGAATCATCCAAAATTACAAGCCGCAATTCTAAAAGTTGAGAATAATGATTTTCCCGCAACATGGCATTTACCAAATAAATGGCTTCGAAGTGATGAGTGGTATAACTTTACAAACATGAATTTAGATAAATTAAATATTCTATTGACTGTTGATGAAGTTTCTTATGATTTTACTGCTGGTTATGATGAAATTCCGTTAAAAGGAATGGGAGAGAAACATCCTATTTCATGGTATCAAGAATATGAGGGAGGAAGATCGTTTTATACAGCATTAGGTCATAAACCAGAATCTTATAAAGACAAAAACTTCTTAAACCACATTTTTGGGGCAATATATTGGGTTTCAAATAAAAATAAGCATAACTGAACTAAAATGATAAAACTAATAGATGCTAATAATTTTTCAAAAGGTTTTGAAAAACAAGGGATTAAGTTATTTACATTAAAAAATAAAAATGGAATTATTAGTCAGGTTACCAATTATGGTGGTAGAATTGTAAATCTTTTTGTTCCTGATAAAAAGGGTGTTTTTGAAGATGTTGTTTTAGGTTACGATTCTGCAAAAGATTATTTAGAAAAGCCAGATCATTTTTTTGGAGCCATTATTGGTAGATATGGTAATAGAATTGCAAATGGTAAATTCAGTATAAATAATAATGAATTTTATTTAGATAAAAATGAAGCAGAAAGCCAATTACATGGAGGTAATAAAGGTTTCCATGCAGTTGTCTGGAAAGCAAAGCAAATATCAGAATCTAGTTTAGAGTTAACTCATTTTTCCAAACACTTGGATCAAGGTTTTCCCGGTAATTTAGAAGTTAAAGTAGTATATACTTTAACCGATGAAGATGAATTGCAAATAGAATATTTTGCAGTTTCTGATGCAAAAACTGTGGTAAACTTAACAAACCATTCTTATTTTAATTTATCGGGTGATTTTAATAAAACAATTGAAAACCATTTATTTCAAATAAATGCAGACCATTTTTTACCAGTAAATGAAAAAATGATTCCTATTGGTAATTTAGAAAATGTTAGGAATTCTCCTTTCGATTTTAGAAGTTTAAAAACAATAAAGCAAACTTTAAAAAAACAGCATAAACAAATAGAATTAAGCAGTGGTTTTGATCATAATTTTGTTATAAATGATGTTGATTCAGGTTTTGTAGCAAAAGTAATTGATGAAAATTCTGGTAGAAGTTTAGAGGTTTATACAACAGAACCTGGAATTCAATTTTATTCTGGCAATCACCTTAATAATTTATTAGGAAAACAAAACATTATATATAAGAAAAGAAGTGCATTCTGTTTAGAAACTCAGCATTTTCCAAACAGCCCAAATGAAGAAAACTTCCCCTCAACAATTTTATTGCCCGGTAAAAAATTCTCTTCAACAACCATATATAGATTTGATGTTGAGAAATAATGCAACAATTGTTTCACTTATAGCAATGTTTGTTATAGAGTAATTTACTTATTAAACTTAATTTTATAATTGAATTGTTGTTTAACTCTTTATTATTGATGTCAAAGTGCATTTAGTTATTCAGCTTTTATGGTTTTCTATATTTAGAATATTAAAATTATTACTTATAACAGATTAATTGTTACTAAAATCAGATATTATCAAAAACAATTTCACTAAAATATTTTTTGTTTTAGTAGTTTTTTTTTCTCTATCACTTAATGCTCAATTAGGTTTTTGTGGAGGAAATTCTGGTGAACCAATTTTTACTGAAGATTTTGGGGCTGGAACAACAAATGTCGCATTACCTCTAGGAACAACAACCTACACATTTGCAAATTCGCAACCTAATGATGGTTTTTACACAGTTTCAAATAGAACAAATTGGTTTGATTGGCACGATATTCAAGACCACACAGAAGGAGATACGAATGGAAGAAGCCTTGTGGTTAATGCAGATTTTACTGCAGGTGAGTTTTATAAAACGGCTATAAGTGGGTTGTGTGAAAACACTTCTTATGAATTTTCTTCTTGGATAATTAATCTAATGCCAAGTAATCATCCATTTTGTGGTACTGGAATCCCCATAAATGTAAAATTCGAAATTTGGGACAATACTGATACTAATTTGTTAGCAAGTGGAGATACAGGTAATATAAATAGTACTTCAAGCCCTAATTGGGAACAATATGGATTAGTATTTAAAACGCTTCCTAATCAAACGTCAATTATTTTAAAAATGCTAAATAATGGTGTTGGAGGTTGTGGCAACGATTTAGCAATAGATGATATTGTGTTTAAATCTTGTGGAGACAATGTTACAGTTACTGATAATCAGAATAGTTCAAAAGTTTTTAATTGCGAAGGAAACCCTTTTTTTTCAACAGTACTAAATGCAAACCCAGACTTTTCGATTTTCACAACTCATTTTTATCAATGGCAACAAAGTAATGATGGTATAAATTGGGTCGATATTGTTGGAGAAACAAATGCTACTTTCACAACACCCATACTAAATGATAATATTTTTTATAGAGTAAAAGTTGCGGAAGATCTCATTAATATATCAAATTCATTTTGTAATACGCTTTCAGATATTTTTGAATTTGGCATTGTTTCTATTCCTGCAGCTCCAATAAGTAATGGAAATATTTCTGTTTGTGGCGATTCTACAACATCTATTTCAGTATCAACACCACCCGAAATAATTGTAAATTGGTATGATGCTCCTCTTGGTGGTAATTTATTATTATCAGAAAGCAATAGCTATTCTACACAAACATCTGGTATTTATTATGCAGAAGCTGAAACTCATAATGGTGGTTGTATCTCTACAGTTAGAACCCCTGTAACAATTAATTTTCTTGAAATTCCCTTAATTGAAAATGAAGAATTATCTTTTTGCGAAAACACTACTATTACCCTTCATGCAGATACTAATATTGCTAACGCAAAATATCTTTGGAGTACAGGAGCTATTACAGAAGAAATAACAGTAAATACTTCTGGTTTATATACAGTAGATGTTACCAATGTTAATTGTACTGTTACAAAATCTATTAATTTAACACAGAAAAATATTCCTGTGATTGACACTATTATTTCAGATGAAAGGAATATTGTTGTAACTACAAAGAACGGGGTTGATTTTTTATATTCATTAGATGGATTTACATATCAAGAAAATAATACATTTTATAATGTTGAAGGAGGATTATATACGATTTATACAAAAGGGGGCGAATGTAATGATATCAATGAAACACAGTATTTACATTTTTACATTCCTAAATTTTTTACGCCAAATGGTGATGGCATAAATGATGTATTCGAATTAAAAGGAATCGAATTTTATACAAATTTTCAAGTTTCAATTTTTAATCGTTATGGACAACTGATTAAAAGCGCAACAAATAGTTTTTTTTCGTGGGATGGAACTTTTAATAATAAAAAACTACAAACAAATGATTATTGGTATATTATAATTGTTGATAATCAAAAATTTACAGGGCATTTCACATTAATACGAAAATAAAATTATTATCTTTTATATTCTCAATAATTTCACAAATAAACTAAGACAATATATATGTTAGCAGGTCATTTTACAACAGCTTTAATCGCAAACCAGAAATTCACAAAAGGGAGTCTACTCTATTTTTTAATAGCTTCACAATTTCAGGATTTATTGTGGTTTACATTTCATTTATTAGGCTTAGAATATACAGGTCCAGATGATGTTTTAGACACTACTTTAAGTAACATGAGCGTTGATATGATCTATAGTCACGATTTACTTCCACAAATATTTTGGTTAGTTGTTGTTTTTCTTATCGGAAAAGTGCTGTTTAAAAGCAATAAAATTGGTTTTGCTGGTGCAGCTTTAGTTGCTGGACACTTTGTGTTAGATTTTTTCTCAGGACATCCACATCACATTTTTGGAGCAGAAACTCAAGATGTAGCACTTGGTCTTTATGCTACAAATGTTTATTTAGCAATAGCAATAGAAGCTGTGTTTTGTGTTCTTGTTCTTTTGTATTTTTTCAAACAAGATGCTAAAAATGGCATTAAACGTACCTCAAAAAATAAAACTTCAATTATAGGGCTTTTCGTCTTTGGTATTGTTTTTATGCTTTCAATTGCTACCACTTCTTTCAGAGAATTATTAGGTATACCTAAATTTGATTTAGGGTTTAATTCTAATGTTCCTACATTAATATTCACTTACATCGCAATGATATTTTATCTGAATTATTTTGTATCAAAATTAAAAGTGGATTAGGAATTTTACTAATAAAAACAAATGCAACATATAAATAGCGAAAGTTTTTGGTTAGATCGATAATTATCCCCTTTTTATAATATTACTTTTTATATCGATGAACGATATTGAAAAGGAATGCAATAATTGTAGTATTGAAAGCCCGATTTGTTTTATAGTACTTTATCGATTAAGGCTAATTTTAGAAAGCTAAACTGTTCAAGATTTAGAATAGTTTTTTTCTAATTAATCTAACCTTAACTTATACTTATTGAAATACTTTAAGTACATTTTTATTCTAATTTTTATTTTCGGTTGTAAAAAAAATCCTAAATGGGAATTTATTAACGCTAAAGGGAATTGTACAGCAAGGCATGAATGTGGTTTTGTTGCCCATAAAGAGGCTCTTTATTTAATTGGAGGAAGAGGAGATAAACCAGTAGACAAATATACAATTGCGAACAATACTTGGTCATCATTAAAACAACCACCAATAGAAATGAATCATATTACACCAGTTTCTTTTAATGGTAGTATTTATATTGTTTCTGGTTTAACAGGTAATTATCCTTTAGAAAAACCTTTAACTCACATTTATAAATTTGATACAGAAAAAGAGATTTGGCAAACTGTTTTTAAAATTCCTATAGAGAGAAGAAGAGGTGGTGCAGGAGTTGTTCTTTTTAAGAATAAAATTTACATAACAAATGGTATTGTTAATGGTCATACAAGTGGTACGTCATCAATGTTTGATGTTTATGATCCTATAAATAATACATGGAAAGTTTTACCAAATTCACCTACAAAAAGAGACCATAGTTCTGCAGTTGTTTTAGATAATTATTTAATTGCATTAGGAGGCAGAAATACAAGTTATCACGAAGAAAATAATTTTCAAGCCTTTTTCAAAACGATTATTAATACAGTAGATTATTTCGATTTTTCAACTCAAGAATGGAGCACATTTAAAGAAGTCTTACCAAATCCTGCAGCAGGAAGTGGAACTGTTATTTTAAAGAATGAACTTTATTTTTTTGGAGGAGAAACAGCCAAAAAAGAAGCCAATAAATTAATGTTTAGTTTTAATTTAAATGATAAAGAATGGAAGCAAAAACCAAGTTTAAATATAGGTAGACATGGAACAAATGCTGCTGTTTTAAATAATAAGATTTATATCGCTTCTGGAAGTGGAAACCAAGGAGGTGGTCCAGAATTAACATCAATAGAAATTTACAAATAAATACAAAATACTATGTTTAATAAAATCAATACAATATTACTCTTGTTTTCAATCTGCTTTTTAAGTTGTAAAAAAGCAAAAAAAGAAGTTTCAACAGAAAAAGCAAAACCTAAAGTATCATTAAAAAATACTTTTAAAGATGATTTTTTAATTGGTGCAGCCTTAAATACAGCCCAGTATAAAGAACAAGATTCTGTACAAAAGATTTTAATTGAAAATGAATTTAATAGCATTACTCCTGAAAATGATATGAAATGGGAGCAAATTCATCCAAAAAAAGACACCTACTTTTTTGATAACGCAGATGCTTATGTAGCATTTGGGCAGAAAAATAAAATGAACATTGTTGGGCATACTTTATTATGGCATAGTCAACTTGCACCTTGGGTAAGTACTATAAAAGATAAAAAAGTTTTAGAACAAGAAATAGAAAAACACATTAATACAATTGCTGGCAGGTATAGAGGTAAAATTGATGCTTGGGATGTAGTTAATGAAGCTTTAAATGAAGATGGGTCTCCTAGAAAATCTCATTTTTATAAAGTTTTTAAAGGTGAAACATATCTTGATTTGGCTTTTAGTTTGGCTGCAAAAGCAGACCCAAATGCAGAATTAGTTTATAATGATTACAACCTTTGGAAACCTGCAAAAAGAGAGGGAGTTATTAGAATTGTAAAAAATTTACAAGCAAAAGGAATTAAGATTGATGGTGTTGGTATGCAAGCTCATTGGAGTATAGAAGGACCATCTATAGAAGATATTGAGAATAGTATTATTGCGTATTCAGAATTGGGCGTAAAAGTAATGTTTACAGAATTAGATGTTACTGCACTACCAAATCCTTGGGAATTAAATGGAGCTGCTGTAGAACAAAATTATGATCGTTATGAAGGTGATCCCAAATTTGATCCGTTTAAAAAAGGATTAACAGCAGAAGCAAAACAAAAAATAGCAAAGCGTTATGAAGATATTTTTAATCTTTTCTTAAAGCATAAAGATAAAATTAGTCGAGTAACATTTTGGGGAGTTAATGATGGACAATCTTGGTTAAACTATTGGCCAATTAAAAATAGAACAAATTATCCTTTACTTTTTGGCAGAGATAATAAACCAAAAGACGTATATCATAGAGTAATTACTCTTAAAAACAAGAAAAATTAAATTATGGCTATCGATACACAAAAACTATCAGTAAAAGAAAAAATTGGTTATAGTCTTGGAGATTTAGCTGCTAATTTAGTATTTCAAACATTAGTTACGTATTTAGCTTTTTTTTACACAGATATTTATGGTCTTGAAGCAAACGATGCATCAATAATTATATTTACCGTTGGAATGGTAGCTGCATTCGGTTTTAATCCAATTATTGGTGCTATTGCAGATAGGACAAAATC
>Ga0115561_1000854_pt1 | contig 22340 bp, 13 predicted proteins | sample COGITO_mtgs_1105_4_FD_87201 | JGI IMG/M metagenome (GOLD analysis project Ga0115561, IMG submission 87201) | Pelagic marine microbial communities from North Sea - COGITO_mtgs_110512 | ecosystem: Environmental > Aquatic > Marine > Epipelagic | place: Germany:Helgoland, sampling site Kabeltonne...
GACGACAGCCACCGGGCTGCTTTCCAGGGCGCGGTGCCCAGCACCTTGAAGCGTTCCAACGCATGCGTCACCTGTGCCCGGCTGCGCAGCAGATCCAGCAGCAGCCACCCCAGCATGGAAAACAACATCAAAGCCGCCAGGCCCACTTGCAGGCGCTGCGACCAGGGCATCAGCCCGCTCACATCGTCCAGCATCAAGAGCTGCCATTGCCCTCCGGGATCTTTCCAATCCACGGCACGCCGCGAAATGGCATGGGGTACGCCGTTCAGAACCACGTGTGATGCGTCCAGGCTGAAAGGCAGCTCGGAGGCGAGACCATTGTCAAAGTAACTGCCAAACTGGCGTGTGGCGCGAATGCTGTCGATGCGAGCCTGGGTCAAAGGCGGCGCCACGGCAAATAGCCATTCCGGCCGGGCGGATGAAAACACCACACCCTGGGGCGACAAGAGCAAAACCGGCAAACCCACCCGCGATAGCAGGCCATCGACCGACTCCATCCCCACCTTGAACATCACCACGCCAATGATGGCGCCCGAGGGCGAATCGGAGTCATACAGGGGCCCTGCGTAGTAAAGCCCGCGTTCGTGCGTATTGCCGCCAATGGCCGCGTACACGCTGATGCCCCCCTGCATCGCCTGCTGGAAATAAGGGCGGCACGCAAGGTTCACACCGGTGGAGCGAGGCCCCGCAGTTTCATGGGCCACCACCGTTCCATCGCGGGCAATCACATACACGCCGTTGACGAGGAAACGCTCGCGCGCCACGGTCAGGCGCGCAAGCGCAGCGGGGTGGTCAGGCGGCACCGTACCCCGGGCCATGTCTTTGAGCAGGGGCTCGCTCAAGCCCAGCAAAGACACCGCCCCGAGCATGCCAGCCCCCATGGCTTGGTACGCGAGGGCATCGGCGGTTTGCTGCAGCTTGGCGTGGCGCTCCTGGGCGCGCTCCATCGCCAGCCAATGGGCGACAACTTCCACCGTCAGCCAGGCAGCCAAGGTGGCGGCGACCAACACCACGGATGCCCCCCGCCAGCCCGGCGCATTGCGGCCCAGCACCTTGTCCAGCAGCGTGGCAACGCCGGTACCCGAGCGTTTCACCCCTACCGCCATAGGTTCCTCCGGCTAGGCACCGCAGGCGTGCACTGGAATGGCTCCTCATTCATCACACGTTCCCCTCAAAACGCCGCGCGCCTCAAGGCGCTGCAGCACATGTGTTGCCTCCCCTTGCCTCCGTACCCGCGCGCGGCGTCTCAAAGCGCGGGGTAGATATGAGCGTCCATTTCGTGTACGGGCACCGGGCGCCCAAACAAGTATCCCTGGAACCCATCACACCCGTGCAAACGCAAAAACCCTAGCTGTCCGGCTGTTTCCACGCCCTCTGCCACCACCTGCAAGTCCAGGCTCTTGGCCAGCGCAAGAATGGTTCTGACGATGGCCGCATCGTTGGGATCGCTCAGCACATCTCTCACAAAACTCTGGTCGATCTTGACCTGATCCAGCGGCAGCCTCTTGAGGTAGCTCAGGCTGGAATAGCCGGTGCCGAAGTCATCCAGCGCAAAGCCCACGCCCTGTTTCTTGAGTTGTTCCATGCGCTGCACGGCGTCTTCAATATCCCCCAGCAGCATGCTTTCGGTGAGTTCAAGTTTGAGCTTGTGGGGCCGCGCCCGGCATTCGCGCAGGGTGTCGAGCACCTGCGCCACAAAGCCTGGCTGGCGAAACTGCCGGGCACTCACATTCACCGACAGGGTGAGGTGGGCCGTGGCTTCGTGCTGTGCCCACAGATTAAGCTGGGTGCAGGCACTGCGCAGCACGGCTTGCCCCAGGGGCAGGATCAGACCTGTCTGCTCTGCCAGGGGAATGAACTCCGCCGGGCTGATCATGCCCCTTTGGGGGTGGCGCCAGCGGGCCAGGGCCTCGGCACCGACGAGCTTGCCCTGATGGTCCACCACCGGCTGGTAATGCACCAGCAACTCGCTGCGCGCCAGGCCCTGGCGCAGGTCAGCCTCCAGGTTCGAGCGGGCATTCACCGCCGCCTGCATTTCCGGGTCAAAGAAGCGCTGGGTGTTGCGGCCCGCAGCCTTGGCCTGGTACATCGCCAGGTCGGCCCGCTTGAGCAATTCGTCCACCGAGAGGCGATGCTCCCCAAACAAGGTGATGCCAATGCTGGGCGTGCTGTAGTGCCGCGCCCCGCCCAGCTCAAACGGCTGGTTCAGACTGGCCAGCAGTTTGTCTGCCACAGACTCTGCCTGTGAGGCAGCCTCATGCAGGTGGCTGCTGAGGTTTTCAAGCATCACGACAAACTCGTCGCCACCAAAACGGGCCACGGTATCGGTTTCGCGCACGCAGGCCACCAGCCGCGATGCCACCTGGGACAGCAGCTGATCGCCCATGTCATGGCCCAAGGTGTCGTTCAGGTCCTTGAAGTTGTCCAGGTCAATGAACAACAGCGCGCCCTGGGCCTTGGTGCGTTGCCCCGCAACAATGGCGCGCTGAAGGCGGTCTAGCAACAAACGCCGGTTGGGCAGGCCCGTGAGCGCGTCATAAAAGGCCAGCCGCTTGATCTCTTGCTCGGCCTGCTTGCGGTCAGTGATGTCCATGGTGAACCCATGCGACAGCACGGTGCCGTCCGGCTCTTTGTGGGGCACGGCGCTGGTCATGTGCCAGCGCACGCTGCCGTCAGGCCCCACCACACGGTATTCGCAGCGCCACGGCAGCATGCGCCGCGCTGACACCACCGCAGAGCGGCGCAGGTGCGGGGCGTCCTCGGGCAGCACATGCTTGAGCAGCAAGCCATGGTCTTGCGCGACTTCGTGGGGCGTCACGCCCAGGAACTGGGTCACCGCGTCACTGATGTACTGCACACGGGCAGTGGTGCCGTCCGAATGCAGGCGGTATTGGTAAATGAAACCGGGGATGCGACTGGCGATGCGCTGGATGAACAGCAACTGTTCACGCAACTGCTCGGCCGCGCGGTGCTCCTCGGTCACATCCTGCACCACACCCATGTACACCACCATGCCATCGCGCGAACGCGAGTGCAGGACGCGCGAACGCATCCAGCGCACCTCGCCATCGGGGCGGCGCCAGCGGTATTCCACATCCGAGCCATCACCCCGTCGGCAGGCCTGGTCAAACACAGGCCGGTCTTCGGCCGGAATGCCACTGACTGCACGCTCGTTGCTCAGCCATTCCTGCCGTTCAAAACCCGCGATGTCACACAGGCCAGGCGACCACAGCAGCACCGTTTCGCCCGGGTCTTCGATGCGGCGCCAATGGCCGGTCTGTGCCAGGCTTTCCATGGTGTTGAACACCTCGGTCTGCTCCTGCAGATCACGGCGGGCATCGGCCAGGGCGCTCTCGGCCTGCGCCAGGGCCATGCGCAGGTTTTCTGCCTCAGACACATCGCGCACGCTCACCACGATGCAGTTATCTGCCACGCGCCTTGCAGACAGATCCCAGGCCAACAGCAGCCGTGTGCCCTCACGCACTACCTGGCGGCAATCCAGGGGCACACCCAGGCGCGCCACTGCGCACAGTTGCTCCACCAGCGTGGTGTGCGCCAGCTGGTCAAACACCACCTGCGCCAGCACGCCTTCCTCGCGCACCAAGCCCAGGCCCGGCATGCGGCGCGCGGCTGCATTGGAGGCCCATAGGTACAGGCCATCCTCTTCCAGGCGAAACTCCAGCAGCCCCACGGGCACGGCATCCAGCAGCGCCTGCATGCGCCCATGTGCGAGGGGGCCCATCAGGGCGTCTCCCTCGGGATAGAGAAGATCTGTCAGCAGTTCGGAAGAAATCACGATCGCTCTGGAACCTCTGCAAAATTAGAAGAACGGGTATCCCGCAACGGCGCAGCGTGGTGCGTCGCCAGCCACAGTATGTCAAAAGGTAACAGCAAAACGCTGCAAATCGTCAAAGATTTGTGAAACAACAGACGCCGCCTGGCCCTGCTACAGTCCACGCCTCTCGCCGCGGCACCCCGCTTGGCCCTGTTTTTCTTTCGTCTTTCCATTCGCACCGCATGTCCGACACATTCGAGCACCATACGCCGATGATGCAGCAGTACCTTGGCCTGAAAGCCGCGTACCCGGACACGCTGCTCTTTTACCGCATGGGTGACTTTTACGAGGTGTTCTGGCAGGACGCAGAGAAAGCCGCGCGGTTGCTCGACATCACCCTGACCCAGCGCGGCCAGTCGGGCGGGCAGCCGGTGGTGATGGCGGGGGTGCCCTTCCATGCACTAGAGAACTACCTGGCGCGCCTCATCAAGATGGGCGAATCGGTGGCCATTGCCGAGCAGGTGGGCGAGGTGGGCGCAACCAAAGGCCCGGTGGAGCGCAAGGTGGTGCGTGTGGTCACCCCCGGCACGCTCACCGATACCGAACTGCTCTCCGACAAAACCGAATCCATGCTGCTGGCCGTGCACCAAGGCCCGCGCGCGCGCTGCGGCTTGGCATGGCTGAGCGTGACGCAGGGCCGCGTGCACCTGGCCGAATGCACCCAGGACGAGCTGGCCCACTGGCTGGGCCGCGTGGCCCCCAGCGAGGTGATCTACAGCGCCGGAGTGACCGAGCGCTTTGAGCAGCAGCTGCAGGTGCTGCGCCAGGGGGGCGCCTTCACCTGCCCGATGAGCCTGCGGCCCGACTGGCAATTTGACAGTGCTCTGGGCGAGCGCAAGCTGCTGGAGCACCTGGGCGCGGCCAGCCTGCAGGCCTGGGGCGCGCAGGGGCTGGGCGAGGCCCACGCCGCCGCCGCCGGGCTGCTGGCGTACGCCGAGCACACCCAGGGCCGCCAGCTCACGCACATCCACACCGTGCAGGTGCAGCGGGGCGACGACCTGATCGACCTGCCCGCCACCACGCGGCGCAACCTGGAGCTGGTCAAAACCCTGCGCGGCGATGACGCCCCCACCCTGTTCTCGCTGCTCGACACCTGCATGACAGGCATGGGCAGCCGCCTTCTCAAAACCTGGCTGCTGGAGCCCCAGCGCGACCGCACCGAAGCGCGCAGGCGCCTTTCGGCCACCACGGCACTGCGCGGCGCGGGGGGCGCGGGTGGCGGGTCTGGCCCCTGGGCGCAGTTGCGCAACGAACTCAAAGGCGTGAGCGATGTGGAGCGCATCACCGCCCGCATCGCCCTGCGGCAGGTGCGCCCCCGCGAACTGGTGGGCCTGGGCAAAACGCTACAAAAAGCAGAGCTGCTCGCGCTGAATGCACAAGCGCCAGAGCCCTATTTGGCTCAAATTTTCAGCCACCTGCAACCACCCGCAGGCTGCACCGATCTGCTGCGCCGCGCCATTGCCGAAGAGCCCGCCGCCCTGGTGCGCGACGGCGGCGTGATTGCCGAAGGCTTTGACACCGAGCTGGACGAGCTGCGCGCCATCCAGACCAACTGCGACAGCTTTTTGCTGGAGCTGGAAACCCGCGAGAAGGCGCGCACCGGCATCCCCAACCTGCGGGTGCAGTTCAACAAGGTGCACGGCTTCTATATTGAGGTGACCAGCAGCCACCTGGCCAGCGTGCCCGACGACTACTGCCGCCGCCAGACGCTGAAGAACGCCGAGCGCTTCATCACGCCCGAGCTGAAAGCCTTTGAAGACAAGGCCCTGTCGGCCAACGAGCGGGCGCTGGCCCGCGAGAAGTGGCTGTACGAACAAATCCTGGATCAACTCCAGCCCCACGTGCCCGCCCTCACGCAACTGGCACAGGCCCTGGCCACGCTGGATGTGCTGTGTACGCTGGCCGAGCGCTCGCTCACGCTGAACTGGTGCGCGCCCCAGTTTGCGCCCGAGCCCTGCATCGACATTGAAGGTGGCCGCCACCCGGTGGTGGAGGCGCGGCTGGCCGAAACATCCAACGCCAGCTTCATCGCCAACCACACGCGGCTCAATGCCAACACCCGCATGCAGATCATCACCGGCCCCAACATGGGCGGTAAATCGACCTACATGCGGCAGGTGGCGCTGATCACGCTGCTGGCCTGCATGGGCAGCCATGTGCCCGCCACACACTGCCGCATTGGCCCCATCGACGCCATCCACACCCGCATTGGCGCGGCAGACGACCTGGCCAACGCGCAGTCCACCTTCATGCTGGAGATGACCGAGGCCGCGCAAATCCTGCATGCCGCCACGCCCCACAGCCTGGTGCTGATGGACGAGATTGGCCGCGGCACCAGCACCTTTGACGGCCTGGCCCTGGCCAGCGGCATTGCCACGCACCTGCACGACAAGACCCGCGCCTTCACCCTGTTTGCCACGCACTACTTTGAGCTGACCGAGCTGCCCGCCAAGGCGCGGCACGCCGTCAACATGCATGTGAGCGCGGCTGAGGCGGGCAGCGACATTGTGTTTTTGCACGAAATCCAGCCCGGCCCAGCCAGCCGCAGCTACGGCATCCAGGTGGCCAAGCTGGCGGGCATGCCATCGCCCGTGCTGCACCACGCCCGCCACACGCTGGCGGCGCTGGAAGAACGCGCTGGCGAAAACGATGTGCAGGTGGACCTGTTTGCCACCCCGCCCGAGCCCGAGGGCCCCGGCACCAGCCCGGTGGAAGCCGCTCTGGCCGCCATCAACCCCGATGCGCTGAGCCCCCGTGAGGCGCTGGATGCGCTGTACCAGCTCAAGAAAATGGCGGGGGCTTGAGGCAACTTTGCAGCCTTCCCGTCCCACCTGCACCTCAGCGGACTCACCACCCTATTTCATGACCCCTCAAGACTTCATCGCCAAATGGGGCGCGCCCGGTGGCGTGCCCGGCCCGGCCTACGCACTCAATGAAGAGCAAGGCGCGCAAAGCCACTTTCTGGACCTGTGCGAACTGCTTGGTGTGCCCAAGCCCGGCAGTTCCGAGGGCTACCGGTTTGAAGAAAAGAGTACCGTCATCGGCGGCAAGACGGGTTATGCCGACGTTTTCATGCGTGGCGTGTTTGCGTGGGAGAACAAGGCTCCGGGCAAAAACCTCGACACCGCGCTCAAGCAGCTGCTCACCTACAGCCTGGCGCTCTCCAACCCGCCCATTCTGGTGGTGTCTGACCGGCTCACGATTCGCATCCACACCCAGTTCACCGGCCACCCCAGTGCCACGCACGAGGTGCGCATTGCCGAGATGGACCAGCCAGCCAACCTGGCCCTGCTGCGCCGCATATGGACCGCGCCCGAGAGCTTCAAACCCCAGCAAACCAACCGCGACATCACCGAGGCCGCCGCCCGCAGCTTTGCCGCCCTGGCAGAAGGTTTGCGCCAGCGCGGCGCCACGCCCGGTGAAAACACCGCCAGCCAGCAACAGCGCGCCAACCAGGTGGCGCACTTTCTCACGCAGTGCCTGTTCTGCTTCTTTGCGGAAGACGTGGGCCTACTGCCTGGTCGCATGTTCGAGCGTCTGGTGAACAACAAACAAGCCACGCCCGAGCGACTGACGCAGGGCCTCACGCAGCTCTTTGGCACCATGCAAAACGGTGGCCTGTATGGCGTGGACGATATTCCCTGGTTCAACGGCGGGCTGTTTCAGACCATTGCCGTGCCGCCCCTCTCCGCGCCCGACCTGACCGAGCTGCGCCGTGCCGCCGACCTGAACTGGAGCGCCATCGACGTCTCCATCTTCGGCACCCTGTTCGAGCGCGGGCTCGACCCCGCCAAACGCAGCCAACTGGGCGCGCACTACACCGACCCGGCCACCATCGAGCGCCTGATCGACCCTGTCATCCGCCGCCCATTGCTACAAAAATGGGAGCTTATAGCGCAGCAGATACAAGCGCTGGCGGCCAAAATCGCCAAAAAAGGTGACAGGCACTACCGCGCAGCCCACGCGCTGTTCATCACCTGGCTCGATGAGCTGAAAAACTACCGCGCCCTTGACCCGGCCTGCGGCAGCGGCAACTTTCTGTACCTCGCGCTCAAGTGCCTAAAGGATGTGGAACACCACAGCCACCTGCAGGCCGCCGAACTGGGCCTGGACCGCGAGGCCGACCTGGTGACCGGCCCGCACAACGTGCTGGGCATCGAGCTGAACGAATACGCCGCCGAACTGGCCCGCGTGACCGTGTGGATTGGCGAACTGCAATGGCGCCTGGCGCACGGCTACGAGTTCAAGACCAACCCCGTGCTCGACACCCTGGAGCACATTGAGTGCCGCGATGCGCTGCTGGCCGAAGGCGGCACCGAGGCCGCCTGGCCTGCGGCGGATGTGGTGGTGGGGAATCCGCCGTTTTTGGGTGACCGCAAAATGATCCGCGAACTGGGCGAGGACTACACCACCCTGCTGCGCAGCACCTACGAAGGCCGCGTGCCCGGCGGTGCTGACCTAGTGTGCTATTGGTTCGACAAGGCCCGCGCACAAATGGCGGCGGGCCAACTGCAGCGCGCCGGACTGGTCACCACCAACTCCATTCGGGGCGGCGCCAACCGCAAGGTGCTCGATGCCATCTGCGCACAGACACGCATTTTTGATGCCTGGAGCGACGAGCCATGGGTGAATGACGGGGCCGCAGTGCGTGTCTCGCTGGTGGCGTTTGGCGGCGCCGACCAAACTGCCCACCTGAACGGTGCGCGGGCCGACGAAATTGCTGCGGACCTTACGACGCACTCAGGCAGCGAAGGGTGCAACCTCACGCAAGCGCAACGCCTGCGCGCCAACGCTGATGCTTCATACATCGGCACCCAGAAGAATGGGCCGTTCGACATTGACCATGCCACCGCCGTGCAATGGCTTCAGCAACCCAACCCACATGGCCGCTCCAACGCCGAAGTGTTGCGCCCCTGGGCGAATGGTTTGGACATTACCCGAAGGCCACAGGACAAATGGGTCGTGGACTTCGGTTGCGATACATCACAGGCGCAAGCTGCGCTATACGAAACACCTTTTGCCTTTGTCGAGCGTGAGGTCAAGCCCACCCGAACAAACGTTCGTCGCGACTTCCACCGCACCCATTGGTGGTTGTTTGGTGATGCCAGACCGGGGCTGCGCAGAGCAGTAGCAAACATTGCACGCACCATAGCAACTCCCATGGTCGCCAAGCACCGCCTATTTGCATGGCTCCCTTCCATGCAAATTCCGGAAAACCTATGCGTCGCCATCGCCCGCGCCGACGACACCACCTTCGGCATCCTGCACAGCCGCTTCCACGAACTCTGGTCGCTGCGCATGTGTACATGGCTGGGCGTCGGCAACGACCCGCGCTACACCCCCACCACCTGCTTCGAAACCTTCCCCTTCCCCGCAGGCCTCACCCCGGCAGACACGGCGCACCAGCGCACCGAGGCGGTGGAAGGCGGCGCGCTGATTCCGGCCGACCTTCCAGATACTTTGTCAGACGCCTTGCACACAGAGGACTTCAAGCCAAATCAGCCTCTAGCGCCCGTCCATCAAGCGCCAGCAGCTATCAAAACCATACCACCCCGCCAGGCGGCCACCGCGATTGCACAGGCCGCCCAGCGCCTGAACGCCCTGCGCCAGGCCTGGCTGAACCCGCCGGAGTGGACGGACACCGTGCCCGAGGTGGTGCCGCTGGGTCTGAGCGCATCGCCCTACCCCGACCGCATCGTGCCCAAGCCGGGGTTCGAAAAAGAGCTGGCCAAACGCACGCTGACCAACCTCTATAACCTGCGGCCCGCCTGGCTGGCCGCTGCGCACGCCCAGCTCGATGCGGCGGTGGCCGCCGCCTACGGCTGGGCCGACTACACGGCGAACATGCCCGATGATGAAATCCTGCGCCGCCTCCTGGCGCTGAACCTGCAACGCAGCACCTCTGAAGGAGCCTGACGTGCACCCCATCCCTGCGACACCCGAGGAAGTGGGAGACGGCGAGGACCGGCTGGTGGATGTTCACAGCCCCGAGGTGCCGCACTCCTTCCACACCCAGGTGCTGGCTATGGCCCAGCCCGGCGACCAGCTGCGGCGCTGCCCGCGCCTGTCGGCACCCCGGGGGGCGCTGGGCCTTCTGGGTGTGGGCCAGCGGGATGTGGTGATCGAGTGGTGGCTGCTGAACGCGCAGGGTGAACTGATCGAGGCGTTCTGGGAGGTCTGATCAGAGCGGTGACTGGATTTACAAATCCTGTGCCACCGGCGCCAGCTGCCCCAGCATGAAGGTGATGAACGGCGGCACACAGGGCAGGTGCCCGGCCACCGGTTGTGCGCGGCATTCAGTCAGGCTGACCAAGTCGCCCGCGCCGCGACTTTGCATCGCGCGCACGGTGCTGACCGAGCTGGCGTAGGGCACGGTGCGGTCATCGCGGCCGTGGTACAGGCGCACAGGTACGTTCGGTTTGTAGTCGTAGGCGCTGCTGACTTCTTCGAGATAGCGCACATCGTCGGCCAGAAAGCGGTCGATAAACCGGGTGTCGTAGACCACGTCCGCATCGTCCGGAATCAGCGCGCGCAGCAACAGCCGGCGCACCTCGCGCTGCACGCTGCCGCCCAGGTAGCGCAGGAAGCCCGGGTTGATGAGTGCGCCGATCACCGGCTGTTCTTGCCGCACCAGGTCCACCAGGCCATCCATGGTGGTCTGCACGTTGTAAGGCCCCGCGCCCGGCACCACCATGCGCAGCTGTTGCAGGTGGGGCGATGCGCTTGCTTGCAGCGCGCGGTGTGTGGCCATGGTGGCGTAGCCGCCTTCGGAGTAGCCGGTCAGAAAGAGCTGCCCGTTGTCCGCCACGTTGGCCTGGCTGCGCCAGGTGCGGGTGGCGGTCAGAAAATCCACCGTGGCGGCTGCGGACGGCGCCGCCAGCAGGTAGGGGTGGGGCGTGCCCTTGGAAGCGCCAAAGCCCACGTAGTCGGGCGCCAGCACGATATAGCCCAGCGATGCGAGCACCACAGCCACCTCGGACGCCACCGCGTTGTTGCTGGGCGCCTCGGCATCGCGAAAGAGGGTGCCATGCTGGTAACTGAGCACCGGGCTTTTGGCACCCGCTGGCTTTTGCGGCACGCTGACCAGCCCCGAGGCGCGCACCTCTTTGCCGTCGGCATCGGTGGTGAGGTATTCGATCCGGTACGAGGTGACGCTGTAGCGCGGCACCACGTCCTGGGCCAGCGACTCCTTGGCGGCCAGCGCTGCAGCGATATCAGCGGCCGGCACGGTGCCGAGCAAGGCGGCGGATTCGAGCTGGCCGGAACGCGCCGGTGCGGGAGGTGGCTCTGGAGGGTTGCCGCCATCGCCGGGGTCTTGCGCGCTGCCCCCGCCACAAGCCGCCAGCAATGCCACCAAGGCCAGCGCGCAGGCGCGGCGGGTCCCAGACAAAATCAGTGGGTTCAACACGGCAAGGCCCCTCCAGGTGAAGTGGCGGATGATAGGAGCGACGGGCACACACTGCCTGGCACGTAAGCAATAGCCCTTTACCCCCGGGGCGGCAGTGGCCTTGGCTGTCGCCGGAACTTCGGGTGAACGCAAAAGGTTGGGACCTGCCAATTCTTTAGTAAAAATGCCTGATTAGCGACTTGCCTCAGACGCCTTCTCTTCCCCACCCGTTCGGGCTGAGCCTGTCGAAGCCTTGCACGCACGCAGCAATCCCTGGCTTCGACGGGCTCAGCCCGAACGGATGCCGGGGTATCTGAGGCAAGTAGCTAATCAGGTAAAAATGGGCTCCAGTGCTTGTCCACCAAGCGTTGGTTGCTATCAATACAGGACACCGGCTACGGCACACGCAATTACTGGCCCGCACTCTGCACACGGGTGCCTTCCCACGCCGGACTAAACTCGCGGGTTCCTCTCTTACAACGACCCCCACTTCTTCCATGACGTATTGCGTCGCCATCAAACTCAATGCCGGGCTGGTGTTCCTGTCCGACTCCCGCACCAATGCGGGCCTGGACCAGATCAGCTCCTTCCGCAAGATGATGATCTACGAGAAGACGGGCGACCGGTTCATGGTGCTGCTGTCGGCGGGCAACCTGAGCATCTCGCAGTCGGTGCGCGAGATTTTGCAGACCACGCAGATCAAGGACCGCGACGACGCCGAAGGCATCACCATCTGGAACGCCAAGAGCATGTTCGACGCGGCCCGCGTGCTGGGCGCCGCCGTGCGCCATGTGCACGACCGCGATGGCGCAGCCCTCAAGCGCTCGGGCGTGGACTTCAACGTATCGCTGGTGTTTGGCGGCCAGATCAGGGGCGAGGGCATGCGCCTGTTCCAGGTCTACTCCGCAGGCAACTTCATCGAAGCGACTTCAGAGACGCCCTACTTCCAGGTCGGCGAATCCAAGTACGGCAAGCCCGTGCTCGACCGCGTGCTGACGCCCGACACCCCGCTGGACGAGGCCGCCAAGTGCGCGCTGGTGTCCATGGACAGCACGCTCAAGTCCAACCTGTCGGTGGGCCTGCCGCTGGACCTGGTGGTGTACGAAGCAGACCGCTTCGGCACCGACAAGGTGGTGTGCATCGACGAGAACAACCCTTATTTCCGCATGCTGCACAACAGCTGGGGCCAGAAGCTGCGCGAAGTGTTCGATAGCATTGAAGACCCGGCCTGGAACGGCGGCAGCACGCAGGCGCCCATCCTGACGACTAACCCGCGCAGCAAGCCGCTCAAGAAGATCACCACCCCCCAGGACAAGCTGATCTGACCGCCAGCCCCGGCTGACCTCATCGAACGCACCCCACCATGCCACGCCACGCCTCGCCTCACCTGCCTGTCGTTTTCTCGCACGCCAACAGCTTTCCAGCCGGCACCTACCGGCTGCTGTTCAAGTACCTGAAAGAACGCGGCATGGACGTGAGCGCCGTGGAACGCTTCGGCCACGAGCCCCAGTACCCGGTGACCAACAACTGGCCCCATCTGGTGCAGCAACTGGTGGACTTTGCGCAGGCCCAGGTGCAGCGCGTTGGCGGCCCGGTGTATCTGGTGGGGCATTCGCTGGGCGGATTCTTGAGCGTCATGGCTGCCGCACGCCACCCCGAACTGGCACGGGGTGTGGTGCTGATTGACTCGCCGCTCATCGGCGGCTGGCGCGCCAATGCCCTGGGCGTGGCCAAGCGCACGCAGGTGGTGGGCTCGCTCTCGCCCGGCAAGGTCAGCAGCCGCCGCCGCGAAAGCTGGGCCAGCAACGAAGAAGCCCTGGAGCACTTTCGCAAGAAAAAGGCATTTGCCCGCTGGCACCCCCAGGTGCTGCAGGACTACATCGAACACGGTCTGCAAGACCACGCAGGCAAACGGGTGCTGGCTTTTGACCGGGCCGTGGAGACCGCCATCTACAACACCCTGCCCCACAACCTGGGGCGCTTGCTCAGCACCCACCCCCTGCGCTGCCCTGTGGCTTTCATCGGCGGGCGCGATTCACACGAAATGCGCCAGGTGGGCATGGCCATGACGCAGCGCGTGACCCAGGGCCGCACCATGATGCTGGACGGCAGCCATCTCTTCCCCATGGAGCAGCCCCTGGCCACGGCGGCTGCCATCGAAGCTTCATTACTGAACCTGCAGGCCGTCACCCAGGCCCGCTGAGCGGCAAGCCTCCGCCTCCGCCGCTTGGCCGCGGAAGGCGACTACGACCTTGGTGGTTACCCTCACCCGGGCCATCAAGCCTGTAGCGGAAGGCCCTGGCCCGTACGGAATTGTAAAAATTCAGCACGCTTTGGGTCCGCCATACCCTACACTGGGCGCGCGTTACAAGGTGATACATCAATCATGCTGCCGTTTGCCGCCCGTCTTTTTGCTTCTTGCGCTCGGTTGCTTGCCGGGCTGAGGGTTCAGGGCGAGCAACCCATGAAATTCCTGTGGAGCCACCCGCGAGCCCTGTGGGTGGCAGAGGTTACGCCTGCGCGCTGGCACGCCGCTAGGCACTGAGGCCATCCGTCCCACTTTCCCTCGCTCAAACAGTCTCAGCACGTGCAGATCTCGTTTCTTCAGTTGATCAGCCACTGGCTCACAGGCCTGGGCCCGCGCGCGGCCTCTGTGCGCTGGTGCATGGGTATGGCTGCTGTCTGGATGCTGTGGATAGCGCACCTGAGCCCGGTGCAGGCGGCAGGGCCGCTGCTGCTGCGTGACGCTGACAACACAGTGGCCGCCTGGCCCGCCGTGCGGCTCCTGGTAGACGAGCAACTGACGTTGACCGCCGAAGAGGCGCTGGCCCGGCTGGACGAGTTTCAAAAGCCCACCAAAGATGCCACGCTGGGAGTGCGCAAGGATGCCGTGTGGCTGCACATCCCCCTGACGGTGGACCCCGCATCCGACGGCAGGTGGGTGCTTGAAATCAACCACCCCGACCTCAATCGCATTGATGTGCTGCTGCAAGGCGGAAAGGTGCTGCAACGCAGCGTGCTGGGCACAGAAGTGCCGCGGGCCCAGCGGCCCCTGCCCGGGCGCACGCCCGCGCAGGCGTTTCAACTGGAAGCAGGCCAGAACTACGAATTCTTGCTGCGGGTGCAGACCCGGGGCGCGATGATTTTGCCCATCACGTTCAACACGCCCACCGGCATTCTGGGCCGGGCCGTGAACGAGCAAATGCTGCAAGGCGTGTTGACCGGCCTGGCGCTGTGCCTCATCTTCTACAGCATGGCGCAGTGGTACAGCCTGCGCGAGCCGCTGTTCATCCAGTACGCGCTGCTCACCAGCGGCAGCCTGCTGTATTCCTTGCACTTTTTTGGCGTGGGCCAGCAGTATCTGTGGGGCCACAGCCCCTGGTTGACGAGCCATGCCGTGGGGCTGGCATCGCTCATGGCCATCACGGGCAGCTTCCTGTTCATGAGCCAGGCGCTGGAGGGGCACAACCCGCAAAGCCGCTTCTTGCGCCGCATGCGGCTGGGCGCCTTGTTCACCGTGGGACTGGGGGTGGCGTTTGCCCTTGACCTGATCTCGCTGAAGGGGTTAGCCGCCATCGTCAGCATCATGGGCCCGCTGCCCGCCCTGCTCTGCCTGCCGGGCGCCTGGCGGCGCGCACGCGCGGGCGACAGCATTGGCACCACCTTGCTGATCGCGTGGTTTGTGTATGGGCTGGGTTCCGCCGCCATCATCGGCGTGATCAATGGGGCGCTGCCCGTCAATTTCTGGACGCTGCATTCGTTCCAGATCTCTGCCACCCTCGACATGCTGCTGTTCATGCGCGTGCTGGGCTTGCGCACCAAAGAGCTGCACACCAAGGTGCAACACGCCAACCAGCAGCTCGACGCCATGCACTCGCTGGCCCACACCGACCCGTTGACCGGCCTGCCCAACCGCCGCGGCATGCAGATCGAACTGTCGTCAGCCCTCGCGCGCGCCACACATGAAAACCTGCTGGCGGTTTACGTGATGGATCTGGACGGTTTCAAGCCCGTCAACGACCAGCACGGGCACGACGTGGGCGACGAGCTGCTGGTGGCCGTGGCCCGCCGCCTGCAGGGCCACCTGCGCCAGTCTGACGTGATTGCCCGCCTGGGTGGCGACGAGTTTGTGGTGATGACGGGCGAATTGCACAGCACGGCGCAAGCCCATGAACTGGGCCTCAAGTTGCTCGGAGCGTTTTCATCGCCCTTCGCGCTGGGCGGCATCCAGGTCCAGGTGGGCCTGACCATCGGTTACGCCATCGCGCCCATCGACAGCCAGGACGGTGCCGGCCTCATCAAGCTGGCCGATGCGGCGATGTACAGCGGCAAACAAAGCGGCAAGTTCTGTGTGCGCCGCAATACGGGCGACCTGGCCCTGTCATCAGCCTAGCCATTCTCTGCGCGAATCAAGCGGCCAGGGTGTCCGGCCATGCCCGCACACCTCAACGGCAGCAGCGGTATGCCAGCCCCACCGAGGCTGAATACCCCAAGGGTTTCACCGTGAGCGGGCTGCGCCGCGCATCGCCCTGCAACTGCGACACGCTCACCCCGCCCACCGCAACCCAATGGCGGCTCAGGGCCACCATCACGTCCACGCCAGCGTCCACCGAGTAAAGCCCGGCTTTCGGATCGAACGCAGGCAGCGGGCTGGCAGAGCCTGCTGGCACGCCGAAATGGCTGCGCAGGTACTGCCGGTCGGCAAAGCCTGCCCCCACTCCGAACGACACCCGCGTTTGCTGTGAATAGGGAAAGCTGTAGCCCAGGTTGAGCGACATCAGGGCTCCACCGTCACGCCCCAGAATGTCTTGCGAAACCCCGGCGCTCACCGACCAGCGTGGGGTCAGGGCATAGCCGGTGCTGAGCCGCGCCCGCAAGGTGGAGCGCACTTCGGGCAAGCCCCGGCGGCGTGGAGAGTCCGAGCCGTCATCGCCCTGGTCTATGCGCAATGAAGCGCGCAGGGAAAACCGTTCGCTCTGCGCCAGCATCGCACTGGCGCCTGACTCTGATTGCGCGGTCAGCCCGTGTCCCATCAAGGCATTGCCGCGCGAGGAGCTGAGGCGAAAGCGCCCGTACTCGAGCGCCCAGGCAGGCCGCAGGCCGTAAGAGCGCTCGGCACCGCCCGCGTAGTCGGGGCTTGAGCTGACGATGGCGCCGAGCACGTAGTTGACACGGGGTTTGGGGGCTGAGGCCGCCGCCTCTGTGACCACAGCCCCCGACTCGTCAAGAGCGCCAGGCGCCGGTGTGGACGCTGCTTCCAGCCCTTGGGCCGCAGAGGTTGAGGAAGTCGCCTGACTGCCGACATCCTCGGCCAAAGCTGAGCCTGTGGCGCTGCAAACCAAGGCGGCTGTCACCGCCACCCCATCTCGCAGCATGTTCATTCGGCCCATTGCACCCACCCCAACCACGCCGTTGCCAGCACCACCACACCAAACACGATGCGGTAATAGGCAAACACCACAAAACTGTGCGTACTGATGTAGCGCAGCAGCCAGCGTACACACAGCCAGGCGCTGATGAACGAGAACACCAGCCCGGTGAGGAACATCGGCGCATCGGCCAAGGAGAGCAGCGCTCGCTCTTTGTAGAGGCTGTACACCCCCGCACCAATCAGCGTGGGAATCGCCAGGAAGAAGGAGAAGTCGGTGGCCGCCTTGCGCGACAACCCCAGCAGCATGCCCCCGATGATGGTGGCACCACTGCGGCTGGTGCCCGGCACCATGGCCAGGCACTGCACCAGGCCGACCTTGAGTGCATCCAGCGGGCCCATGTCGTCCACCGATTCAATCCGCGTGGCCACAGGCGCGCGGCGCTCTGCCCACAGGATGATGAAACCGCCGACGATGAACGTCGTGGCCACCACCACCGGCGTGAACAGGTGCGCCTTGATGGCCTTGCCAAACAGCAGGCCCAGCAACACGGCGGGCACAAAACCGATGAACACATTCAGCGCAAAACGCTGGGCCTGCCGTTCAGTGGGCAGGGCCACGAGCGTGGCGCGAATCTTTTGCCAATACACCAGGATGACGGCAAAGATGGCACCGGTCTGAATGGCGATATCGAACACCTTGGCCTTGGCATCGTCAAAACCCAGCAGCGACCCCGCCAGAATCAAATGGCCGGTGGACGAGATGGGAAGAAACTCGGTCAACCCTTCCACCACGCCCATGATGGCGGCCTTGACCAGCAAAACGATATCCACGCGCAATTCCTTCAGGCCCCACGGGCCAGCTAAAGCGCAAATTATCGTCGCGCCGCATCTTGGTTTGGCACAGCCTCTACTCGCAGGCGATGCAGCAACTGCGCACCTCGCCCGAAGCGGACTGCACCTCGCGGTAAGCCGCCTGCATTTCGCGCCGTCACCGTGCAGTTCATCGCAAAACGGTGGTGGCTGCGCGGGGACAGCGGCACAGTCACGTCCATCCCAGCCATGCCGCACAGATGAACGCCATGACCACCGCCCTGTCTGCCTTTTCGAACATCAGCCCCGCTGTTGCCATCCACCTCACCGCCGCCGTGCTGGCCACCGCCCTGGGCTCGGTGGGCACGTCGCAGCCAGGCACAGCCCCCACGCCTCACCGTCATCCAGGCCAGCCACGGCAGCCAGATCCACATGGTGCCCGTGGGCGACGTGCTGTACTTTGAGGCCGCAGACAAATACGTCCGCGTGCTCACCGCCAGGGCCGAATACCTCATCCGCACCCCGCTCAAAGAGCTGGCAGACCAGCTCGACGCGCAGGAATTCTGGCATGTGCACCGCAGCACCCTGGTGCGCGCCAGCGCCATCGCCACCGTGGTGCGCGACGAATCTGGCAAGCTACACCTGAACCTGCACGGGCGCCCCGAGCGCCTGGCCGTGAGCCGCCTTTACGCACACCTGTTCAAGGCGATGTAGCGGTGCCGGGCACCACGGGCGCCCTTCTCCTACGCAGCTGCGCAAGTCCTGGCGGTTAAAATGCGCACTGGGTGTCTGCGCAAATCGGCGCAACAGGTACAGCGATGGTCGGGCCGCCACGCGGCTTTTCTACGACCGCTTGCCTGCATGAACACACCCCTCATCCAATGGATTGCCGCTGCCCTTTTTGGCGTGGCGTTGCTGCACACCTTTTCCGTCAAATTCTTCGAGCGGCTCTCGCACCGCTACCCACGCCACGCCGGGCTGTTTCACCTGCTGGGCGAAGTGGAAGTGGTCTTTGGTTTCTGGGCGATGGTGCTCATCGTGGCCATGGCGCTGGCCGTAGGCGGCCCGCAGGCTCTGCAATACGCTGAATCGCGCAACTACACCGAGCCTCTGTTCGTCTTCGTGGTCATGGTCATTGCCGCGTCGCGCCCAGTGCTGCGCACGGTGGTAGCCATCGTCCACACCCTTGCCAAGCTGGCCCCGGTGCCCACACCCTTGGCAACCGCCTGGCTGGGGCTGGCGGCTGTGCCTCTGCTGGGCTCGCTCATCACCGAGCCGGCTGCCATGACCATTGCCGCACTCATGCTGGCCCCGCAAATCTTCCGCACGGGCGTGCCAGAGCGACTCAAGTACCTGGCGCTGGGCGTGCTGTTTGTCAACGTATCCATCGGCGGCACGCTCACCTCGTATGCCGCGCCCCCTGTGCTGATGGTGGCCGCTACCTGGGGCTGGGACAGCGCCTTCATGCTCACCACCTTTGGCTGGAAGGCAGCGCTGGCCGTGCTGGTGAACGCCACGGCATGTGCGCTGGCCCTGCGCCGGCACTTGCCCAGTGCAGAAGCGCTGCAGGCAGGGCAAGAAGCGGCCGACCAGCGCCCTGTGCCGGTGAGTGTGGCCGCTGTGCACATTGCGCTGCTGGCGGGCGTGGTGCTGTTTGCACACCACCCGGTGGTGTTTTTGGGCATCTTTCTGATGTTCCTGGGCTACACGCAGGCCTATGCACGCCACCAGAGCCCGCTCATCCTCAAAGAAGCACTGCTGGTGGGCTTCTTCCTGGCGGGGCTGGTGGTGCTGGGCGGCATGCAGCAATGGTGGCTGCAGCCCATCGTCTCAGGCCTGGAGCCCCTGGCCCTGTTCGCGGGCGCGCTGGGCCTCACAGCCATCACCGACAACGCCGCCCTCACCTACCTGGGCTCGCTCATCCAGGGCATCACTCCTGCCGCCCAATACATGCTGGTAGCCGGTGCTGTGGCTGGTGGCGGCCTCACGGTCATTGCCAACGCGCCCAACCCTGCGGGCGTGGCGCTGCTGAAAAACGGTTTTGCAGACCAAACCATCGGCGCGGGTGGACTGCTGCTGGGCGCGCTGGGGCCTACGGCCGTGGCGGCAGTGGCGTTTTTGGTGTTGTGAAGGGGGCCGGTGGCTGACAGCGCTTGCCCTGCAGACTCAGCAGTCTGCAGCGCAAGCCCCCCGTGTCACCCGCCCTCCACCTCCCACCGCCCCGCCACGTTCTTCAGCAGCGTATTCACCGCCGCCAGCCTACGGCTGCGCACATCGATCAGGCTGCGCTGGGCTGACAGCACCGTGGCCTGCGCGGTGATGACATTGAGATACCCCACCGTGCCCGCGCGGTACTGGTTGCTCACCACCTCCAGCGCGCGCTGGGCGGCGGCCAGGGCTTCGGTTTGCAGTTGCTGCTCTTGCGCCAGGGCCGTGGCAGCGGTCAGGTTGTCTTCCACTTCCTGCAAAGCCGTCAGCACCGTCTGGCGGTAGGTGGCGGCGGCCTGTTCGTTGGCGGCGCGGGCCGATTCCACCGCAGCCGTGCGGGCACCGCCATCGAACAGCGACAGCGCCAGTTGCGGCCCCAGGGACCAGAACAGGTTGGGGGCGTTGAACAGGTTGGACAGCTCTGAGCCCCGGTACCCCGCCGTGCCCGACAGCGTGAGCGCCGGGAAGAACGCGGCCTGCGCCACGCCGATTTGCGCATTGGCAGCGGCCACGCGGCGCTCGGCAGCGGCAATATCGGGGCGGCGCTCCAGCAGTTGCGATGGCAGCTGGGCGGGCACCACCGGGGGCTGGGGCAGCGTGCCCGTGGCGGGCAGGCTGAAGCTGGCGGGGGCCTGGCCCAGCAGCGCAGCCAGGGCGTTTTCCAGCTGGGTGCGGGTGGTTTCTGCCTCCAGCAATTGCACCTGGGTGGACTTGTATTGCGATTCGGCCTGCGCCACATCAGCCACCGAGGCCACGCCCGCTTGCTGGCGGTTGCGCGTCAGCTCCCAGCTGCGCTCGTAGGCCTGCAGCGTCTCGCGCAGAATTTGCGCGTTGGCCTCTGCCGCACGCAGTGAAAAATAGGTTTGCGCCACGCTGGCCTGCACCGACAGGCGGGCAGCGGCCAGGTCGTCCGCACTGGCCTGGGCCGTGGCCTGGGCAGCATCCACTGTGCCAGCAAGGCGGCCCCACAGATCCAGCTCCCAGCTCGCGTTCAGGCCCAGCGAATAACTGCTGCTGGTGCGCGTATTGCTGCTGCCGTCTGCCGCCTGGCTGCCGCTGCGCGCGCGCGAAGCGCTGGCGCTGGTGCCCAGTGTCGGACTCTGGCTGGCGCGGCTGCTGGCTACGGCGGCCTGCGCGGCGCGCAGGCGGGCCAGAGACAAGGCAATGCTCTGGTTGCCGCTGGCTGCCTGCGCTTGCAGAGCGTTGAGCGTGGCATCGCCGTACAGCGTCCACCACGCGGCAGGGACTTCAGCGGCGATTTGGCCCGCCTGTGCGGGCTGCCAAACGCCCCCCGCCGTGGCGGCCAAGGCTTGCTTGTAGTGGGCAGGCACGGGCTGTGCGGGCCGTTCGTACACCGCCGGGGTGCTGCATGCCACCAACCCGGCCACTGCCAGCAAGGCGGGCAGCAGGCGCAGAGTGGCAGGCCGACAAGAACGGATCGTCAACGCAGGGGATAGTGGCATGGCAGATATCAGTTGTTTCCTTCGAGCGCTGGGGCCACGGGGCCACGGGCGACTTGGGGCGCACGCCCCCGCTGGCGGCGCAAAGCGCGCAGCACACGCTGGCGCAAGCGGTCCAGCGCGACATAAACCACGGGCGTGGTGTAGAGCGTGAGCAGCTGGCTCACCAGCAGGCCGCCCACCACTGCAATACCGAGGGGTTGGCGCAGCTCGGCCCCATCTGCACGGTTCAGCGCCAGAGGCAGCGCACCAAAAATGGCGGCCATGGTGGTCATGAGGATGGGGCGCAGGCGCAGGCTGCAGGCGCGGTAGATGGATTGCGCCGCGGTGGCGTAGCCATCGCGCTGCCGCGCCAGGGCGAAGTCGATCATCATGATCGCGTTCTTCTTGACGATGCCGATCAGCAAGATGACGCCAATCAGCGCGATGAGCGAGAACTCGGTCTTGAACCACATCAGCGCCAGCAGCGCCCCCACTCCGGCGGAGGGCAACGTGGAGAGGATGGTGATGGGGTGCACCAGGTTTTCATACAAGATGCCCAGCACCAAGTAGATGGTGATGATGGCCGCCAGGATGAGCAGCGGCTGCCCCGCCAGGGCGGACTGGAACGCCCCCGCCGTGCCGCTGAAGCTGCCGCGAATGCCCACGGGCACACCCAACTCGGCTACGGCGTTGTTCACGGCATCGGCCGCCTGCGACAGCGACACGCCCGGCGCCAGGCTGAAACTGATGGTGCTGGCGGGTGTGCCGCGCTCGTGGTTCACAGACAGCGGCGTGTTGGTGGTGGTGATGCGCGCAAACGCGGTGAGCGGCACCTGCTGGCCCACGTTGTTCACAAAGAAGAAGCCGCGCAGCGTCTCGGGGCTTTGCAGGTATTGCGGCGCGGCTTCCATCACCACGCGGTACTGGTTGAGGGGGTTGTAGATGACGCCCACCTGGCGCTGCCCAAAGGCGTCGTTCAAGGTGGCGTCGATCTGCGCCATGGTGAGGCCCAGGCGCGTGGCGGCGTCGCGGTCAATCACCAGCGTGGTCTGCAAGCCGTAGTCGGCCACGTCGCTGTTCACGTCTTCCAGCTCGGGCAGCTGCGAAAGCGCCTGGCGGATGCGCGGCTCCCAGGTGCGCAGCTCGGCAATGTCGTCGGCCTGCAGCGTGTAGTCAAACGAGGCGCCGCTTTGCCGCCCACCAATGCGGATGTCACGCTGCGGCGACATGAACAGGCGCGCGCCTGGCTCGTTCTTGAGCTGCTCGCGCAGCCGGGCGATCACCACC
>Ga0115561_1000886_pt1 | contig 21952 bp, 26 predicted proteins | sample COGITO_mtgs_1105_4_FD_87201 | JGI IMG/M metagenome (GOLD analysis project Ga0115561, IMG submission 87201) | Pelagic marine microbial communities from North Sea - COGITO_mtgs_110512 | ecosystem: Environmental > Aquatic > Marine > Epipelagic | place: Germany:Helgoland, sampling site Kabeltonne...
AAGTGATGCTAATTTAATTACAACGTCCACAGCATTTTTGTTTTTATATTAATAGATAGATCTTCTAGTAATTTTTTTATTGCTTTGTTATCGCATTTTTTTTCTTTGTTTGTGTTGGTTAGTATGTAAACTATGATTGTTCCCCTGAAATTTTTAATTACAGTAAATCCTAAATTAGTTATTTTTCTATTAGAAGATAATACCATATCTTTTATAGTGTTGCATTTGGGTAAATTATCTGACTCATTAAATACTATTGCTTTTGTATCTTCTGTTGAATTTATAAAATTATAAGTGCAATTATCTATTTCTTTTTTTTCCTGATATGCAATATTACCTTCTTTAACATCATTAATAAAATTATTATCTATGAGTGTAAAAAGTTTTGAGTAAGAATAAGATTTATTAAAGATTCCTTGAACCGGTATGACGGACACATAATAACCTTTGCCGCACTGTTTTAGCACTTTTGATATTTGTTTTTTTTCAAAATCGTAAAAGTTTCTAATCTTAGTTCTGTTTGCATCTAAGTAAATAATGCAAGCCAAGACTACGATCAATGGTAGCGTTATACAAGGAAATCTTTTTTTCATATTTCTTATATTTATTTATTAATATATCCGTAGGTCAAACTGTACTTTTTATTTACTAAGCACTTTAAAAGTTCGTTAGGGGTAAACAACTCAATGAGGGGAACCATACCAGCTAAATATAAAGCCATCTGTATAAACTTTGAGCAATAATGTAAAGTGTTCTTTTTGCCAATATAAGTGTAAACCTTTTTTTTAATAAATTTAGGCACGATACCCCATTCTTCAATTTCTGAAAATATAGCTAGTAGTATTGAATAACGACCTAGGCCGACCCACTTTTGTAAGTCCTTGCGAATTACATCATATTGTTTATCTGTAACTTCAATAGTTACCCGGTCTATTCTAGTATCTTTTTTTAACTTCTTATACCAAACGGCAGAGGGTGTTTTGATATTACCCACCACGCCTTTGGATTCAAAAACATGACTACCCATGTCAATAGAGCAATGCTCCGCTGAAATAGTATGACCGTTCACCTTTAACCTATCTCTATAAGTACCGTATTGAATAAAGAATCTGGCAAAATATTTAATGGATTTAGAGCTTAATTCTGTTTGGTGAAAATTAACGTATATGTTCTTCATTACCCCTTAATATCATTAACTTCTTTAATGCTTTTGGCAAAATGTAAAGCTCTTAACTTAGTAGCTACCTTATTATAAGTTACACCTCTTTGTTGTGCGATTAGAGTGGCTAGACCTTTTAACTCCTCAATGTTTACTTTTTTAGGTCTTCCATAAACATCTACCCAGTCATAAGAACGGTGATTTAAAATAATAGCTCCTAAAATATTGGAGTTAGCTTTTTCGCTAGATACAAATTTAGTACCTAAATAATCAATATGCTTATATAGTTCTATTGATTTCAACTTCTCTATTTCTGCTGTTTTAGAGTCTTTAGCATTTTGCAATAATTCTTCTGAAGTAAATTCAGGCTCAGGGGTATTCCCTTCCGCTATCCATTCTTGTATTCTGTTATATTCTGAATTAGAAGGATCTTTAGGTACTGTTATTGAGTTATTAATTAAGTAACTATTTTGTAATTCTTTAACTATTTCTATGTTCATAATTTAATTATTAAAGTTCTGCATCTGCTGTAAAATGCCATGATAATAGTGATCCTGATGGGCTGATTCCTCCTTTAGAAATCGAATAAGCTGAAAATCCTGCATTTGCTGCTCCTGCAGCAATGTCACTTCCAGAAGATTGATTTCTAATTTGACCTAAAGCACCAGACGCGTGACTATAATTTGTTACTGTAGGAGTAGATCTTTTATTAACTTTAAATCTTACATCTGTGTTAAAATCAGATCCTGTAGATCTATCGTTTACATATCCTGAAGCAGTTACTGTTCCTGGAGCAGTAGTTAAATTATAACTCTTCTCATAATACCTCTGGCAAAGCTCAATTTCCGTTTGAATTGTCCTACTTTCAAATGGAGTAGAAACACTCCCAGCTTCAACTTGAACGCCAGTAATCCGAAAATCATTAGATGTCGAATCTGCACTATTGACTTGATTTGAGGTTGCAAAATAATTACCAGTTTGCCAAGTATCGGCAGTAGTTTGATGAGTTGATCCAGCAACTAAAACAAAGGACAACTGTAGTCCGTTTCCCGTAGTATAATCCCAAGTGCCAGCACTAGGACTTGCGGATATAGTTATGGTTTTAAATTCCCACGTATTACTAGAATTAACTGTGTACTCTGAAACATAAGATCTATCCTGTCCGCTATTCCTAACGCTTACACAAAAAATACCTGTCTTAGTTGATCTTACCCAAAAGGATATAATGAAAGTTTTTTGTGCGATTACTTGAAAATTATAACCTTCTATTCTTTGAGCAATAATTGCAATATCCCCAGCCGCAATAGAGGTATCAGCAGTTGTGCAATCTATTTTCATTGATTTATCAATGTATCTCCCTGATTCTAAGGTGGTTGGGGTTTCTGTGTCTTGAGTAATAGTATATGCCATTGATCCAACTTTACTAATAAGCCATCTGTCTAAAGTATAATCACCATTGGTTACTGAGGTAAAAGAAGTTCCTCTTTGTGCGATTTGAAAATCTCCGTTGATTATTACATTTTTATTATAAGAGTCAGGGTCTTCCCAAGAAACATCTGTACCATCACTAACTAAAACCTTATTGGCAGTCCCTATAGGTAAATTAGCCCAATCCGAACTAGAGTTGCCAACCAGTATATCCCCCCTAGCACAAGTTAATGCGGCAATATCAGTTAAGTTAGTATCAAAGGCTTGAGCACCCAACGTGGTTCTAGCAGCAGCAGCGGTAGTATCATCTAATACTGTAGCCATGAAAGAAGAAACTGTAATTGAGTCTGCTGAACCTGCGGAAGCAATCATATTGCCACTAGCATCAAAAGCTAAAAACGTACTGGCCCTGTTAGAAGGTAAAGTAAAAGTACCCCCTTCTGCATCAGAAGCGCTTAGTCTTACACTACGACTTATATCTCTTTCAAGTTGCTGCATTATAGACTGCATACGGGTTAATTCCGTATTTAGTACATTGGATCTAAAAGCTCCGGCCAATGAAAAACCTGTTAATCTGTTAATTGGTATTTCTCTAGATATAGAAACTGCATCTAAATTTGCAAGTCCAGTATTAAAAACAATCTTACCGCCATCCATCGGTAGGTCAGTTTCAGGGACTATACTTGAATTGTCGGATTGTTTAACTACATAGTCTGTAGTTTTAATGTCGTTGACATATACCTTAATGTCCGAAGTATCGAAAATCATAAAGGTAAAAGTGAAATCCGTTTGGCTAGCAGTAGAAATGTACTGGTCTAGTGGAGTCTCATCTGTCAATGCTGGTACTGTACCCATATTTAAATTTCAATTAATTTTTAGGAATCCCTAGATTATTATTAAACTCTTCCTCCATTAAGTCAAGAGTTTGTCTTACTCCGATCATAGTTTGTAAAGGCAGTAACCTTCGTACAGAATGTACTGTAGATTGGTCTGCATTACCGCTAAGAACATCTGAAGCTATTGATAAAATATTAGTAACTTGACCAGAAGTAGGGCCAAGTGCGGAAAAGTTATTATAGTTATGGTATTTGTTTGTAGCATTGGTCCCAAGTATTCTAGACAACCCTACATTCCCTTGAGCAAGTTTCTCTAATTTATTATTGTAATCCATGAACCAACTGGTTACTCCGCTACGATCCACCCCCTCTTGGATTAAGGTAGCAGTATCTGGCATTTCTTCACCCCTAGCCGCTCTCTTATATGCTGCAACTAAAGTACCAAAACCAACCATAGTTATTAAACCTTGAGCTGTTTTACTATCAAAATTTTGGACTATAGGTATTAATGTTTTTTGCATAGAAGAGAAAGCAAACGACTGGAATTGACCAAATAAAGTCAAGCCATTCCTCGACATCCACAGAGGGGTCGTGCCTACTCCGGGGGTGACAATAGTGCTATCGGCAGCTTTCTTTATAGCACTAGCGTAAAGCTCTCCAAATTCTTTAGCCTTTGCATCCCACTTAGTGATGTTGGGAAAAACTAGATCATCAATTATTTCGCCATGTTTTTTGATTTGAGCGCGGATAGCTTTAGCTGAGTTTAAATCAATGCCACTACTAGCAAGATTAGCTATCTGTTTCTTGGTAGCCTTATTACCTGCTACGGCAGACATTGCATCGTGCATATTGCTTTGAATAATTCCAGAAGCCATTTGCTTTAACCCCCCGTTCCAATGCTTAATACCTGTGGTTGTCATTAGTTTCTGGCTAGCAACATCCATGGCTCTTTCAAATTTAGTATGTTTACCAAAATCATCCATAATATCCCCAATGGCATTTACCCTCCCATTATTAATTAAATCAAGACCAACCCCCATACGGTTCATTTCTCTAGCATGGAGCTTTTTATACTTTCTAAATTCAGGAGAATACAGAGATTTTGCTAAAGGTTTTAACCCTTTTGTCAAAAATTTAGTAGCACCATCGGCCATTACTAATTTACCAATATCGGATAAAGAAGAGATGAGTACATCCCCCAACATATTAACTACGTTATACTGTTTAATCTGTCTTTGAGTTCTATAAGCCCAGCTATCAGGATTAATACTATACCCATAGGTTCCCATTAACCTATCCCTAAGAGCTAGAATATCTACTAAGTCTTTTTCTTCTCGTGCTTTTAGTTTCTTTAAAGCTTTAGGATCGTCTAAGACTTTAGCTTTTAGCTCTTTATATTCAGCTTTAATATCTTTAAGTAGCGACGATTTGCTATTAGCCATATCATCATCTAAAAATTCTGCTCCAAATTTCTTAGCCATTCGGGTACGAGAGGACATTAACTTAGAATATTTAGTTATTACTTGGTCAACATCCATTTCTAAAAATTCTTCTAAATCTGCGTTGTCTAGTAGTATCTTTCTACTTTTGGTAAAGCTAGGCTTAGAGGACAGCCCTATGCCATCATGTAAAACGCTACTAGAAGATCCCATGACATTATCATAAACATCTAGGGCTAACCCTTTAAAATAACTGTCGTCTTTATATTCCGCTGCATCTTCATAGATCCTAGCTTTATCCCCACTTTTAGCTTTAGCGTATTCGCCCTTAAAATAATCAGCAATTTTTTTCTGAAATTTCGCAGGGTTCGCCGAAATAGCCGCTTTGTTGTACCCTCTTGGAAAATAAGTATCTAAGGTTTTAGTAACTGATTCGCCATCACCAAAGAAACCTTTAATCTTTAGACCTTCTTTACCATAATGTTTTAAGATGTCTCTAACTTTAGCTCCGGCTGCGGCTACTTCGGGTATGTCTGATTTGCCTTTCCTATTTAATGCTTTAGAAATTTCAATATTGAACTCTGCCCTAGATAACCGGGTACTATCCTTACCTAAACGCCTTTTATATTTTACAAATTGATCTTGGTTGTTTAATATAACACTAGCTAAACGACCTTCATCAAGGCCCCTTTCAACTTCTACCGATTTTCCTGTGGGGACCCCTTTAAGGTTTTTGTTTAACTTAGGTACAAATTCTGCTAATTCAGGCATAGCAATCCTAGCTACTACTGATGGGCTAGTAATTAGTCTTAGACTGGGATCTTGAAACATTACGGGCTTAAATACGGCACCCCTATACAAAGTGTTTTCTTTGAGTAATTCATCTCTAGTTTTTGTAGGAGCTGCTGCCGCACCTAGAGAAACACCTGGGGTTTCTTTAATCCCTGCATCCGCTTTTACATGCTCAGTAATATCTAATTCATCTTCTAATTGTTTTTTAAAGTCTCCATATTTATTTGACTTATTTAATAGTGCATAGCTACCAGCCCCTAATACACCAGATAATACAGTTCCTATAGATATATTTGCCGCTGATTCTACTAGAGTTCTAGTTTCTTGCTGAGTATGTAAAGCGGCTTCTTGAAGTGAAATAGAACCTGCACCCACCATTGCTACTCTAGCACCTTGGGAAAAAACACTAATTGCTTTTCCGGCCTTAGCTCCTTGGTACAGCAAACCCCCAATGGGTAAAAAATTAATAGGGTCAAGAAAACCTGCGGCACCATTAGCAACTATACCTTTCCAACCAGCATTGGCATTGTATTCTCTATCAGAACCTTCTTGGTCTATCTGCTCTTTAATAGCATCAAAATGTTCTTGATTTTCTGCATGAGCAAAAACCCTAGAAGTAGATTTATCCAACTGATAGCTTTCAGGCAAAGACTTAAAAGCCTCGTCAAAGTTGAAGTCTTCATCCCTAATCCAATTACCCTTTGATTTGGTTGTAGCAAAAGCTCCTAAAATATTTTCGTAACGAAAAGCTCTTTGCATAGCACCGCCCAGAGTAGTTTCTATTTCCGGAACATTAGTATCGGGCTGTTGTGTTAAGTCGGGCAACACTATTCCTGTTTCTTCTGGTATAAAAGGCATATTATCTTTCGTTCAAGTTTTTTAAATTAAAGGCCCCCTTTCCGGGCAGGTCCTCTAATAGCTCTGTAGTCCGTATTATCTTTGAGATTAGCCGCAGCAGTTTTTGTTTTATAACCTATGTAGTCAGGTTTCCACAAATTATCTTTCCCTTCAAAGATCACCGGATCTAGCACTCCCTCTTTATTAAAGGCTATGATCCGGTACCTAGGGTACTTACCTGCTTCCCTAGCGGTTATCCTAGGATCCCATTGGATAAACACGTCATCTGGGTCTATATCTTTAAAAGCTTCTATCTGCTTAATATCGCCCATTAGTTCGGCCTTAATCACTTTAGCTGGCATCCCCGGGTACTGGTCTTCAATAGGGTATTTAGTTAATTGTCTGGATTTAGAATTTACACCAGTAACCCCCCAATTCCTTTTTATAGCTTTTTGAGCTTGCTCACGAGCTAGGTCGGCGTTACCATTGGTGTTTAAAAACCAAGTCTCATATAAATCTTTATACTCTTTTACGGCATGAGATTCTACTCCTAATTGGGAGTCCCCAGAGGAGGGGTTAAAGGTAAACACTCCTTCTCCAAAAACATCCTTAACTTGATCAATAACTTTTCGAGAGTTTATAGTAACTCCGGTTCCTTTACCTCCGACTAACTCTTTAAAATCTGCTTTTAAGATTTCTAACCTTCCAGCATTAATCCCTTCAGTAATATTTTGAACTTTCTCAACAGCCTGCTCATTAGGAGTTCCAGCTTTAATTATCTCATTAATCATAACGGCTTGAGTAATATCTTTATCGTTAAAGTCATCTAAAGCACGTGGTGTAGTATCTTGGATTCTACCAATTAAATCTGCGTAGTAAATTTTCTTTTCTACATTATCTCCTCTAAAAACTCCTCGCATTTCGCCTTGTAAAGTTTTTGGCACAACGCGCATCTTAGCTACAAAGTTAGTTATGATTTGTTTTTTAGCAGCCGGATCGTCAGTAGCATCTATCTTTTCTGACAGGACTTTGGTGTACGTAAGATCAACAGCTTTTTTATCCTCTGGGCTTTCAGGATCTATAAAAGCTTCCCCTCTAAGAGCTTTAGCCACCTTAACTAAAGACTTCCCCTCTTTAACAGTTTCGGCTTTATTAGCATCAAGTGTCTTAAATAATTGAACTTTTTTAGCTGGGGTTATAGTTCCTTCTTGTTCAGCTCTTATGACATCCTCATAGGTTTTATCATCTCTGTTCACCCCGATCTCTAAATCAGAAGCTTCTCGTGATTGACTTAACTCTATATCTGCTGTTTTAACGGCTAAGGCTTTATCTTCTACAGATGTCGTAGTTGAATCATAAGCATTTAATTTAGCTACTATATCGGCCTTATCATCCACAGAAATACCATTAGGTAAAGTTTTAGTTTTTTGTAAAGTTAAAATAGCGTTAGCCCTCTGGTCTGCATTCATATTCTCCATCTGGGATTTATACCCAATAACGATAAGCTCTTTTTGAAAATCTTTTTGTTCTAGGAGAGCTTCCTCCGGAGTTAAGAACCCTTGGGATACTCTTGAATTTAAAATAGCACTAAACTTAGCTATTTTTTCTTGAAAATGTAAGGTTTCTATTTCAGTATTTGGAGAAGGATTTTGGTAAATATCATTTTTAATTATCTCTTGGCTTGATTCTAAAGAAGCCCCAGAGTCTTTTTTAGTTTTCTTGAAAAAAGCATCTTGAGATCTTGTGGTCAAAACCGCAGCTCGCTTATCATAACTTTGAGAGTAATGAGGCTTAATCTCTTCTGACATACTCGCCATCTTTCCAGCCTTGTACTCTCTCAATTTTACAGCTAATTCTTCGGGATTATTACCAGTTAAAGTATTCTCATTATAGATCCTATTAGTTTCAATAATATCACTAGATTCTATACTGGCTAGATACGCATCTTTCTCTGCATTCTTAGCAACTTCAGAAGCCATTTTTACTTTGGCGGTTGCATTAAAAATACCTACTCCTAAATCAGCAATAGCGTTCATTTGCTCCATGTAATTCTCACCTGCGGTAAATCTTATCGGTGCAGCTTGGGGAACTGATTTTGCCCTAGCTGGCCCCTCATTAAACCTAGCGACTCCTTGAGCCGGCTGGTTAAGTGGACTGTTTCTAGTGCTTTGAGTTATTCTGTTTCTAGCCATATTAATTATTTTTATTTCCCAGTAAAATAGTTAGTCCCAATACTGAGTATTGAAGTCGCCCCTCGTACGGTATTTGTTCTCCTACTAATTTTAGCTGCACTTCGGGAAATAGCAGCTTGATTGTGTAAACTATTAATACTGCTTTTAAACCCGACTTGTCTAGTATCCTCAAAAAGCTGGTTTAACCTTGTAGCATCGGCGGCTCTACCAGCATCGGCGGTTTGAATATTAGTAAAACTTCCGGATGTAGAAGCTAACCCAGTAGCCCCAAACACCGCATTTTGAGCAGACAATATTCGCTGTAAAGTTCGTTGCCTGTCTAACTCTTCTACCTCGCCTTGAGTTTTTTCAGCTTGAGCCTGAAGGGCTAACTGCTTACCTTGTGCATCTGCTTGTTGACCTTGAATAGTGGCCATACGCTTACCGGTCATATTCTGCTGTCTAACAGTATATGCTGTACCTGCGGTAGCTACACTTGCTCCTATTAAAAATAATGCTGCTGCACTTATTCCCATTTTAATCTTATAAATTGTTTTAGGTTTGCCCCACTTTCAACATACCCTAATTTTCCTAACCTCTTAGCTAAAGACGGACTGTTTACGGTAGTCATTACTAACCGCTTTCCTTCTTTTAAAGCTCGCTGGCTTAAACATTCTATTAAAAAATCTAACCCCTCATCTACATCCTTCCTTGGTGCATAAGGGTTTGCAACGATAAAACCTAAAAAAGCTACTAAACTATTAGTAACGTATAGCCACCCAGCACAAAGATTTAAACCATCTTTCTCGATTACAAAACCAATGTCAGGAAATACTTGGGGATCTACACGATCCTTCCATCGCCAAAACTCCCACCATTTAGTAAACTCTTTAAAATCTTCTTCGCCTTTATAGTCTCTTAGTTTCATTTTACAGTTACAGTTAAAGCTAATAATTCTAATTCTAATGGATAATCTTGTGTAATTTCTAAAGCTACATCTCTTTCAACACCTGATATAAATACTTTTTTCCATCCAGTAAAAGTTTGAACTGGGGTGTCTAAAACATTTGAACCAAAAAAAGTAAATGCTGGGACATACCTAGTATCTCCATATTTTATAACAATGTTACGTGTATTAATCAAGCGGCAATTAGCTGATACTAACCTTTTCCAATCACCGGTTAATTGCTGATTATTTAAAATAGCTTCTATCGGTAGCGTTTTAATTCTTGCAGTAAACATAATCCCTGCTTCTAATTCGGAAACATCTAAGGAGCTAGTAATCGCACCACTAGATACTGTTGCATTTTCTAAAATAAAATTATCCCCACGTACACGTACCTCTTGGGCTTCTAAATGACCTAACCCTGACCAAGCGGTAGTAGGAGATCCATTTGTTTGAATTACAGAAGCATCTAAAAAATGTAATTTATTAAATTTTTCTATATACCTTACTACACTCCCATTTATTGTACGCTTAACTGTAGCATATACTTCTTGCCCTAAGACAGTAACTTCCTCATAAAAACCGTCAGTTGACCACAACGTCCATGCTAGAAGTTCCTGGTCCCTAGCTATATTCAATACTGCCATAGTGCCGTCCGCATTAACTAAGTATAGATAATCGGCTGGGCTATCTGAAGTAGATTGTCTAACAGCGGAGCTAACAGGATCATTTATTAAATGAGAAGATAGTAATGAGATATTTTTAGCCCCGTAGTTTTGCTCTAAGTCATTGTAAATAAATTCACGAACAACTTTACCTGCATTTTCAATAAATATTGTAGCTCCACCTACAGGAACAGGAAGTAAATTACTAGAACCGTGGGCGGTAGATTTAACAATAAGAATCTTAGCCGGAGTTATTGGATTACCTACTTCAGTTGGGATATAAAACTCTCCCCCTGTAGTGTAAATCTGTAGATTTCTACCAGAAACTAAATTTCTAATAGCATTAACTCGGTTATCATCTATAGTAACATCAATGGCCTCATCATCATTACCCCGATCTACGTTAAAATCAAAAAATTTACTTACTTGAGAACCCCACAAAGTTTGAGGTCTTTGACCAGAGTTAGCCACCCATAATCTATTTTGGTGAAAAGTTCCTGTTGAAGGCCACCCTCTTGAAGCTGACCATACGGGTTCATAACCAATTTCATATTCCCATTGACCAATTTCTATGTGGCTACTCGATCCTGCTTCGGGAAAAGATACCTCAACCTGACCAGTTACTATCCTGCTACTAGTGTATCCAGTGATTCTTAGAATACCCCCAGCTTTACCGTATATATACTGACCAACACTTCCAGAAGTAAAAGTGGTACCCCCACTTGCTGTGGCAGTTACATCTCTTCCAGAAACTGCGCTAAGAGTTAAAGTATATCCTGGCTCTACAGTTGAAACACCAGAGAAAGCAAACCACGGGATATTATCATAAGTAACGGCAACTGCTGTCCAAGCCGTATGACTAGACCTAGTTATTTTAATTGTTTGAACATCTTTATGAAAAAGTAATAGTGTATCCGCAGATTGTACAAATTTCATCTCTTGAACTTGAGATGCGGTTAGCGCACTAATTGGAGAAGAAGTTATAGTTGCTTGTAAAACATCATTTTTATAAACCTTAAACTCTCCTGCGGTAAACACTATTAAGTAAGTTTGGATAGTGTTAAATTGAAATTCTATAGATTGGGAAGCCGCATTAGAAGTAGTGCTGTCAATGTACTCTGATCCAGGTCTTCGAGAAATATGCCCTTGAGGATTAGCAACTACGTTACGTAAAAGAGAAGCACCTTTATAGTAAAGTTCTTTATCTATCCGACCTAAAAGTACCGGGTCTAATTCACCTGCGGTAAAACCTACCTGTACTGTTTTTAATGTAGTTTTTTTTACCATTAATATCTAACATTAGTCAAGTTAAAAGCACCATTGGGTATAATACTTGCGGTATTATTTTGAGAGTCAACATTTCTAGCTTTAACCATTTGACTCTTAGCTAATGTTGCATAATTTCTAGACTTATCTACATCTTCTAATAAAGAAGTAGATAGCATTACCGCCATTTCTAGAATTATTAATTTTTCAAAATAAGCTGGAAAAAATCTCTCATCTACATTATACTGAATACTGGCATATACCGGAGTCAAATCAGTGTAAACTTTATTTTCAAATAGTTGATGTTTGCTTGTAGGATTGCTTTTCCCTATTAATCTAAGGAAATCGGCAGGTAAAGAATAAGCATTCGAAAATCCAAATAACGGGGTTGAGGCTAAACGGTTTAATTCTTCTTGTCTTATTGAAAATCTCCATGTATGAGATTGCAAAAGGTCTGCTTTGATAGTTGGGTATAAAGATGCACAAATCCTAGCCTCTCTAGTTTCATCTTCAAAAGAGGTAATTTCTTCTGCGCCTGCTAATTGTAAAGCCGCAGCACAAATTTTTATATCAGTAATTGTGACAGCCATAATCCGTATTATATTTTAAGCATATCGGCCAACCGAAATTGACCGACATACCAATTAAAAACTCTAGTCAGAGTCAGTAGCAGTTATAACTAAGCCATCTGAAAGATCAACAGCAGAGCTAGAAACAGCATTAACTATATTAATTGTGTGAACCGCAGTTCCACCAGTAGAAGACACAATAGTAATCATGTCGTTTACTGTTAATACATCATTTGCTAAAAGCATATAATTAGCTGTATTAATGTCTGCAAGAGTATCCGCAGAAACGTACAACCAAGTTTTTGGTGCGCTTGGCACCCCATGTTGGGATGTCAAGATTAATTTATTTTTATTAAAAGCCATGATATTTTATATTTAAATGTTAATTAATTATGCTTCGTAAGTATCCACAAAAGAAATACCTAACTCGTCAATTACTTTAGATCCGGCAGAGAAAAAAGCAGTAACTAAATGAGCGCCATAATCTTGGTGATACTCAATCTGTACGTCAATCTCCATCCCCATAACTAAACCGATAGAAGATTTATGGAAAAAGAAGTTATTACGTATATTAGAAGCTAAAGCTAAACCATTTTCTTCACCTAAGTTACCAAACTTCTTAAAGTCAAAACCGTAGTAACCTGCGATTTTACCGTCTTTAAGAACTCTGTTACTATTGTAATCCGAAGAAGCTACAGTAGTTTCTTGAGTTAAAGCGTTATGAGAGTTAGTGTGAATAACACCTATACGATCAGTATCTGGAACACTATTAATGTCCAATTGACCGGCTGCTTTTGCTAGTTTAGCAACATTCAAGTTTGTGTTAGAACCCCCAACGGCAACCCCTACAGTATTAGTGTAAGAACCGTCAAGAAGTTCCAAAGCATCAATAACTATTTGATCGACTTTACGACCAGCAGCTAAAGCAACAGCTTTTGCACTTTCTTGTTTAGCATCAAAATTAACTTCGCCTTGTAAGAAAATATCACTCCATTGAGCTACAGAATATTTAGTAGTTTCAATTACAACAGAACTTGCTGCTTGGTTAGTAGCAACTACCGGAGTACCAATGGTCCTTTCGGATGCACCTAATATTCCTAAGATTGGAAATTGAGTCTTGTTACCTGCAATACGTCTGTATCTAGTACAAGGAGCTAGAGAGTTTCCTTCGGCCTGGTATGCGTTATGCACTTCCTTTTCAAATTCTTTGACTTCTAGATTGTCTAAAATGTTATTTGTCATGATTATATAAATTTATATTATTACTACTATTAAAACTATTATCTTGAGTCGATAAGGGTTATCCTGTAGGGGGCCTCAATCTTGCGCTAAGTAAGGTTTTACGCCAATACCACACAAAAACAGAGGCTAATATATTTCTATAAAAGGTAGGTCTGAATTCTGCTTTAGATTTCAAGACTATATATTGAAATCTAAAGAGTCAATTATTTTTTAGACTTTTTTTCGTTTTCCTCAGCTATAATAGCATTCCGCATTAACCTAGAATATTCTTTTTGCTCACTCACATTAAACCCAATAGAAGCAGATCTAGCGGTTTTAAAGTCTGAAGCAGTTTTAAACAATTCAGTTGAACTTACAGATGTGCTTCCACCCTCACTTAATCCCGGAGTTGGTAATTCCCCACCAATAAGGTGCCTATACAAAAAATCCACCCCGGCTGACGTATCAGAAAGAGCTTGCATAATTTGCTGATCAGCTAGAGGTAATCCATTAGTAAAATCTTGCAATTTAGTAACTATAGTATCTCCCTCGGAACCTAAACTTTCTTTTATCTGCTCAGGTGTTTCTGATAAAGAAGCCATGCTTTGTAAGTGAGCCTGGACTAATCTATTTGCTTGGTCATTAGTAAGGTTAAGTTCTTTAAAAACTGGAAGCATAGCTTTCATATCCGGATCATCAGCTTTGATCTCAACATCTTCTAAACCTTCAATCTCTTTAAAGTTAAACTCATATTCTTCTGGGGCTGTAGGTACTGCTCCTTCTAAAGTTTTTACTTTATCATTTAACTCCCTACTATATTTGGTGCTTTCACGATAACCTTTTTCTAAATCTTCAACAGATTTATATTTACCTGCTAGTAAAGTTTCAGGTGTTGTCTTATTAGTTTCTCCCTCAGATGAATTATCTTCTGGGGCAGTTGAAACATCAACAGATGTATCAGCTGGTTGGCCTTCGTTATTATTTTCTGGATCCATAGGTATCTACTTTTTTAATAATTAATAAAATTTTACGGTATAGATTATTCTCACCTTCTCTCAAAGCCATGCCAATAGCGGTATTAACACCATCTGCATACATTGATTGAAAACTCGGTTTGTCTATAGTCATTCGGCGTAAAGCTTCAAGAGCTTTTACACCAGCTCCCCCTTTAAAAGTTTTTGCAATAACAATTTCGTCATCACTAAGCTTAGTTGGTTGAATTTGGTTTGTCTCAATTTCGTCAAGACTTTTCCACCCTTCTGTCATATTATTTTGTTTTAATTGATTTTCTTGGCGTTTTTCTTCTGCGAATAGGTAATTTTATAACTTCTTTAAAACCGCACCAAATACATTCTCTAGGTTTAGGTGCGTGCCTAACGTATGTATGAAACTTTTTACACCTATTTTTTTTCACAGTATCCTATTGTTGAGGTTGTTGGGGTTGAGCTTCGCCAGGTGCGCCGCCAGATAATTGTTGGTCAGCTAGTTGCTTAATAGCTTCTAGCTGTTCTTCAGTCGGTAAGATTTTTTCTGTTACCCCTAGTAATTTTGCTAACTCTTGACCAAAAGCCACTGGATTAGTCATCATCATTAAGCCTTGCGGACCAAAGAAGTTCGATACTGTTTCAGCATACCTTGTCATAGCTGTTAATTCGTCTTGATCTTGAGCAACGGCTAAAGGAGAAACGTGTTGGATAGCAATATTGGAACCATCTATAGTAAAACCAGATAAATCTACCATACCTAACTCCTCAAGAATGTACAACCCCCTTAACATAATTTGTTCTGCACCTTCTCCTTGCATACGGCCATAAGCCGACCCAAGCATCTTAGCAACGCTTTGTGCTCTCATAGCAATTTCAGTAGCAGATTTAACCGGAGCATCTAATTCCCCCAAAGGATCTACAAAAAGAATACTTTTAATACCTTTCTTTAAATCTTCTAAGATAATTTGAGCTACGTTAAAATCGGATGCACTAGGTAATCTAGAAATTGATGGCCCGTTAGGATTACCTGGGTTTGCTTCAACTGGAATTATAGCCCCAGGTTCCATAACAATATTTTCTAAATTAATGATACCGTTATCTACGACTGTATATATGCCTGATAAAGCAAGAGAAGCATTTTTTAAAATAAGTTCCTTTGTTTTATTAAGGGTTTTATTGTCTGCAAGTGCTGATAAAACAGGTCCCCTACCATGTACTTCCCCAGCGGATACGGAGTATCTTACTGTAATCCAAGGATGACTTTTTGCTTCCCTATTTACTAAGATCTCTTTAGTTTTTTCATCCTGAACTACATAGCGAAACCCATCTATGATTTGTTCTTTAGCTCTAGACTTACCTCCGTCCTCTACAATAACCTTATTTTTAATTTTATCTTTAACTGTGTATTCGATAATATTTACATCATCATAAGGTGATGCTTCAACTTGAGCTGCAAAAGAAGTTGAAAAAGTAGCGTCAGCCCAAGTCTCCTTAATTAAGTGAGCTGGTAATTTCCACTTACGAAACCTACCACCTACAGAACCCCCAACACCTCTCTCTAAATAGACTTCATCTAAAGGTATTGGTTCAAATATAAAAGGTTTAGTTCTAGTTCCTTTCCGCATTTGCATACTTCCAGTGCCGATAAGCCAATCTTCTAAAAATTCAGAGACAGCTGTATCAAAATTACTAGCGTGCAAGGCGGTAAAAAATAGATTAGTGATTTCTTCTAGCTTCTCTTTTTGACCAGAGTTGCCTTCTTTTTCAAGAAGCGGTCCTAATTTAAGCTTACCCCATTTCTTTTGAGGTGGGAATATATTTGAATGGACTGTAGAAACAGCTTTAGCTAAAGCATCTTGACCTGTAGAATCAAATATCCTATCGGTATTAGTCCTTTTAGCACCTAATGTTGGGGTATCAAAAGTATCTCTCTGCGGTGAAAAATACTCTAAAGCTTCTTTATAAGTAGTACGCCAGTTAGTACGTCTTTTTTGAGCATTTTGGAATCTCTTATAAAGCTTGTCTTTATCTAATGGCATACTTTTAAAAGTTATTTAAGATTATAGCCCTTTACCCCTGTTTCAGAAGTAGTAATAAGAGAAGATCTACCTTGTCCTCTTCTACGAATACTTCTTAATTTTTCAGTATTCTCCAATGCTAAAGTATCTTTATTTCGTTTAACTTCGGTTTCTTCCTTTTCTAATGCTTCTGTTTGTTTTTCTGCTGCTCTGTTTTGAGCCGACATATTCGGCGCTTTTGGTTTTCTTCCCATAACGTATATTTAAATTAACAGTTAAAGTGTTTGTGCGCCTTTTGCAAGTAGTTGTTTGTAAAGTTGATAAGGTGTCTGCGCCCTAACGGACACACCTAAAAACATCTTAACAATATTAACACAAGTTGGCGCTAAATTCCAAATATTAAACATCTTGTTATTAATGTCAAATGGATATTTAAATTCCAAGATGTTTGAGTTAGGAAACTTTTTTATTTCACTAACTAAATCCTCTATAGCCACTTTCTCATATACCCTAGAATCTATATTTGACGTAGTTGGGTTCGCATAATATATGTAATCTCCTATTTTCCTAAAACAATAACAGTGAAAAAACCCTTTCTTTAAAACTCGGTGCAACCAATGGGGACCAACATCTTCATCCGTAAATACAATATACCATACTATGTCTGCCATACACTCCAATTACTTTTATTCATAATAGTTTTAGCAGATAATTGCTTATTTGCACCCCTGGTTATGGCTCTATACCCCCCAGTAGATAGCATTACATACTGCGCTGCATCATGTATGTGCGAAAATCTGTTCTTATCCGGTGTAGGTTCGTACTTATCACCACCAGAAACATTCATACGTTTGTACTTATACCCCCCATTAAAACCTTTTTTAAGAGTAGGACACTTTCTACCGTCAATTAATATCGCAGGTAAACCATTAACTATCCTATTAAGCTCGCTGACAACACTTTCCTTACGCATATTAATGTTATTTGATGGCGCTGGCCTTACAATAATACCTTTAGCACGCATTAAATCAAACGCTGTTTTCTGCTGCTGATCTTTAAATGCTCCTGATGGATCACCAAAACACCTTATCTCTCGTCCAGGATAATCCCTGTCTAACTTCTGTTTAAGTAATACTGCAAAATCTTGAATAGCTACGTCCTCACAAACTAATTCTTCCAAAAATATCCTCTGCCCTATTGCAGTTGGTTGGGTAATAATAGCAGCTGGGGTATTACCAAAATCTAACCCTATCTCTAATGGTACCATTGGTAATGCTTTAAGTGGTGCCTTAGAACAATGCAGATCATCTCTATAAGAAGAACCGTACACTGGTTTCCCCTCTTGGATTGACCCGTACTTTCCTTCTACAAAAACCTTAATCCATTCTGGATCTTTACCCTCGACAATCCTTTCATAATACCCTTTCGGTAAATTCTCTATATTCTCTGCCTCCGGAGATATTCCAGATGGTTGATCATAAAAAGACCAGCCTTTCGGTGTCTTGACCTCAGCAGCTGAATACCACCAATGATCATCGTCTGGTGGGTTAGTATCCATAATTATACCATACCATGTCGGCCAGTTATCTGGATGCACATCATCCGGTTTCTCCCTCTTAGCTGGGTACCGCCCCACCCTTCCAGTGCCACCATCAATATGATCCTTATGTATAAACCTAGTTTCATTAAAAAATATACCAGTTACTTCTAGCGAAAGTAATTTCTTTACATCATCTGGTCTATCTAGTGCAAGAAATATTATCTCCAACTCAATATCTTGTATCTTTACCTTGTGAGTTATTGGTGGTTTCCGATTCATCTTACCAAATATCTCTTCTGGAAACCAATCTAGCCACGTTTTAATAGTTGTTGTCTCCAATTCTGGGCCAGTATTACGCACAATAGCCCACCTTGTTCTACGAATTCCGTCAATAGAAGGGTGTTGCTGCTGCGCTCGAATAAAAATCTCCACACAACAGCCTACACTCTTACCTGACCCAATAGGTCCCTTCACTCCTCGGACAAAATCCTTAGAAGCGTGGAACTTTGCTAGAGTTGGTGTTGTATTATAATTCAGCTTGAATGCTTTGGTAGGCACCCCTTGGGGTACATTACTCTTTACCATTTAATATATCAGTTGTAATTTCTTTTTTAACATTACGTTTAGGCTGTTTCCACTTTTTTTGGTCACTTTTAATACCTGACCAAAATTGAATGTGGGTACATGGGGTAACTTTCTTACAAACTCCACATACTCCTAAAAATACTGGGGCTGTGTTTCTAGGATTTTTCCAAGTGGCAGAATTATTCTCCGCACAAGATGGACAAATTTGCAATACTTTGATCGTCATTTTCTTTTTTATTTGGGTTTAAATTAATATTAATATCAGATACTTTATCTGGCGTACTTTCAGCCGTTTTTAACAAAGTATTTGGGTCACTAGTGTTTATCTGAATCAACACTTGTGGCGTTGCTTGAGTTGTTTCCTTAAAGTTCCCTGAAGCACGTAACATATTACCAGCCATAGCGGCTAATGCACTGGCTGCTTTATCATTACCGTTCTTAAACGCATCGTGAATATCCCTAAGTATCTCCACAGACCAACCAGCCACAGTTTTAGCATCCATTAATACCGCATCTTCATACGCTTGGTGTATCCTATTAAGCACGTCAGTAAACTTCGGTTGATCTAACCATTGCTTATAGCGACTTCGGGGAATAGATAACATCTTAATAACACGTTCGGCATCCAGATCTTTCTTATACTCTTCAAAGAAAGCATAGGTATCCATAGTATAGGGTACCACTTCAATAGAACCGGCTTTACTTGGGTCGTGTATCTCTTCTAATGGCGGCATAACCTTAAATTGTTTCTTTAAATTCTTATCATACTGAACAAACCGTTTTTTAATTTGAGGATCTTCGTATATTTCTTGCATAATATGTATGACTGTTTGTACAAGTAAACCATAGTATCTTTTAATAGCTTTGACAAGTCAAGACTTTTTCCGTGATAGGACCCCAAAAAATATTTAGGTCGTGTAACTTCTTCCCAAAACCGTGTAAACTTCGAAAATTATAGAGCTTGTACAGGTGAATAGGGGGGTCGGAATTGCATTTCGGGAGGCCCCCCTGCCTACAGTTTGATAAATTTGCACAGCCCCACGCTGACACAATAAATATTGACAATTATATTAATTTAAATATTGTGTTTTCATACTTGAATATCTTATCTAGATTTAAAAAAGATATTAAACCAAAGTAAATCAACTAATTACCACTACATTAACTACCTATTATTCAACACTTTAAACAATAATCAGTCAACTTAGTAATATATAATGATTCTAAAATACTTCATTAAATTCAAGATTGAAGGCCGTTTTCATACCCGATACATTAAAGCTAGAACTTACAGAGAAGCAGCTCACAAGCTATTAGACCATTACAAAGATAAAGATATTACTCATATAAGTTTTGAGGGTGAGCCATTGCCTAACCGCAAAGAGAACGCTACTTTAATATTAAAGAAAAAGATTGACGCTAAAGAGAGAAAAAGAAAAGGAGCTATAAAATACTTTCAAAAATCAGGAATTCATGTAATTGACAAATAACCATAGTTTTTGAAGTTTACCACCAATTTTGACCTTATCCACCGCAGGCGGTAATGTAACCGGTTGTAACACGTTGTAACACGTCTAAGACTGTCCATTATCCACCGCAGGCGGTCATGTAACCGGTGTAACTAGTTACTTTGCAACTCTTCCCCTTTATTATACTTATACACTACTTATATATACTATTTAAAAAAAGTATATCTTAATGAATGTAACTAGTTACACTAGTTACAACCAACCAAACATAGCTTAAAGACAGTTTTCAGAGGTGTTACAAACTGTTACAACCTATTACATCACCGCCTGCGGTGGATTAAAGCCCCTCTTTTTTTAAAATAATTGGTAATATTCAAAATGCTCTACTATTATATATTGACTTTTAAAGATAATTCATAAAAAACAGCCTTTAAAAAAAAGATTAAATAAATCTTGACATTCCAATTTTAATCTTTTATCATAGGAATACAGCATTGAATTATCAAGGTTGTAACATTATTAATTAACTTAAATAGATATAATTATGCAATTAACAACTAAATTGGAACGTAGAATAGTAAAAACTCTATTGAATAAAACTTCTACAACTCAAATTTGCAATATACTAAACTGTTTAGTAAATAGACAAATAAAAAGAGAAAAAAGAATAATCAACAATACTTTAAATAATAATGATATTAAAAATGGTTATTCTTTAGAAAATTACCCTTGGTTAATAAATTAAATTAAACAACTTAAATAAATAAATTATGAATAATTACAAAAAACAAGCCTCAGGTTTTTTAAGAGCAACTAAAACCAATATTAGATCAAAATTTTTAAAATATGATTACCATTTTGAAGACGATAAAGATATGCGTGATATATATCTAATAACTATATCAAGAGGTAATAAGTCTTTTAGTTTTAATTTCGGGCAATCGTTAGTTAATTCCGGTAGTGGTGAAATAAGCCCGGATAGCTATGATATACTAGCATGTTTACAAAAAAATGAAATTGGGGATTTACAAGATTTTTGTGATGACTTCGGCTATGATATTTATTGTAAAAAAAGCAAAAAGATATATAAGGCAGTAGCAAAAGAGTGGGATAATGTTCAAAAGATCTGGACAGATGCTGAAATTAATCAATTACAAGAAATTCAATAATGAGTGATAATATTAAAATATATATAGCCTACTTATTGGCAATAAGCTTAGTAATATTAATTATTCTAAGCTTATTAGAGGCAGATAAAAAATGCGAGGCTTACGCCAATGGTAATTATCAAGCCAAAAGGGACTGCTTAAACATATAAACTTAAATAAATAATAACATGGAAATAAAAATTAAAATAAATACAGATAATCAAGCTTTTGAGGATAGCGAGGAATTAACACGGCTTTTAAAAGAAGTAACAAGAAAAATATTGGCCGGTACTGAATATGGACCAATACACGATACCAACGGAAACGCCGTTGGAAGTTTTAAAATTAAATAACTTTAAATAAAAATAAAATGGGTACAAATAATTTTTTAAATAAAAATGCTAGTAAAATCTTCGCTTGTGAATTGCAAGATGAATATTCTACATATGAAGATCTAGAGGAGATTTTGACAGAAGAGATTAACGAGGTTTTTGGCAATCAATTTGATAAAGAGCAATCACAAGATAATGAAAGCTATTATTCAGGAACTTACCTTGGCGATATTAATCATGATTATAGAGATTGCACTTTACGTTTAAAGCCAATAATTAGAGCGGGATATTATGATGGGTGCAATTTAGATTATGAAATTGAATTCGTAGGGCCTTGCAGTAGTTTTTATAATAGTTTAAACGAATTAGAAGATTCTTTATATTACCATAAAGCCATTATCAATAACTTTAAAAAACAATTACCCTTAATGATTAAAAAACTAGAAGAGGTTTTTGCGACTAATTCCACCCCTTTAGATAAAATCGGTGGATTTAGTGACGGCACGGCAATTTATAAAAAATCAATCTAATATTAACCTTAAATA
>Ga0115561_1000897_pt1 | contig 21704 bp, 18 predicted proteins | sample COGITO_mtgs_1105_4_FD_87201 | JGI IMG/M metagenome (GOLD analysis project Ga0115561, IMG submission 87201) | Pelagic marine microbial communities from North Sea - COGITO_mtgs_110512 | ecosystem: Environmental > Aquatic > Marine > Epipelagic | place: Germany:Helgoland, sampling site Kabeltonne...
ATGAAGATTTTAAATCTTTTCTAGCCAACCCTACATTGACTGCGACTCAAAAGCAAGCAGGATTTGAAGCGGTATTTACGGCAGTACAGCCACTGGTTGCCCATACTTTTAAGGCATTATTAGACAACAAACGCTCGGGACTTACCTTGGCGGTTGCTGTAGCTTTTACAGACTTATATGAGCAGGCTCAAGGAAAGGCCAATGCAGTAGTGACGTCGGCTGTAGCGTTAAGCGAAAGCCTAGAAAAAGAAATTAAAGAGAAGGTAGCCAAATTAATCAATAAGGAGGTGACCATTACCAATCTAGTAGACCCAAGCCTTTTAGGTGGGTTTATCCTTAGAGTGGGAGATTTACAATACAACGCAAGTGTTGCTGCTCAATTGCAACAGTTAGAAAGAGAATTTACAAATATCTAGGACATGGCAGGAGTAAAAGCCGCAGAAGTATCTGCAATTTTAAAAGATCAATTAGCAGGATTTAATGCACAAGCCTCTTTGAATGAGGTGGGCACTGTATTACAAGTAGGTGATGGTATTGCCCGCGTATACGGTTTGTCTAATGTGCAGTATGGAGAATTGGTGGAATTCGACGGGGGTGTACAAGGCATTGTATTGAACCTAGAAGAAGACCATGTAGGGGTGGTATTATTAAGCCCATCTAGAGATATTAGAGAGGGAACTACTGTTAAACGTACCGAGCGTATTGCTTCTATTAATGTAGGAGAAGGTATTGTAGGACGTGTGGTAGACACCTTGGGAAAACCCATAGACGGTAAAGGTCCTATTGAAGGAACGGTATACGAAATGCCATTGGAGCGTAAGGCACCAGGGGTTATTTTCCGTCAGCCAGTAACGGAACCATTACAGACCGGAATTAAAGCGATTGACGCTATGATTCCAGTAGGTAGAGGACAACGTGAATTGGTGATTGGTGACCGTCAGACCGGTAAGACTACAGTTTGTATTGACACCATCTTAAATCAAAAAGAATTTTATGACGCTGGTGAGCCAGTGTACTGTATCTATGTGGCCATTGGTCAAAAAGCATCTACAGTAGCTGCCATTGCGCAGACATTAGAAGATAAAGGGGCTTTGGCTTACACTACTATTGTAGCAGCCAATGCGTCTGATCCTGCACCAATGCAAGTATACGCTCCATTTGCGGGCGCTGCTATTGGAGAGTATTTCAGAGACACCGGTAGACCGGCTTTAATTATATACGACGACCTTTCTAAGCAAGCTGTTGCGTATCGTGAGGTGTCTTTATTGTTAAGACGTCCACCGGGACGTGAGGCATACCCTGGAGATGTATTCTTCTTGCACTCAAGATTGTTAGAGCGTGCGGCTAAGGTCATTGCAGATGACGCCATTGCAAAAGACATGAACGATTTGCCAGATTCTTTAAAGCCTATCGTTAAAGGAGGTGGTTCACTAACGGCATTGCCAATTATTGAAACCCAGGCGGGAGACGTTTCTGCCTATATTCCTACCAACGTAATTTCTATTACGGATGGTCAGATATTTTTGGAGCAAGATTTATTTAACCAAGGGGTTCGTCCTGCTATTAACGTAGGTATCTCGGTATCTAGGGTAGGGGGTAACGCTCAGATTAAATCTATGAAAAAAGTAGCAGGTACGCTTAAGTTGGACCAGGCGCAGTTTAGAGAACTAGAGGCATTTGCTAAATTCGGTTCTGACCTAGATGCGGCTACTTTAAACGTGATTGAAAAAGGACGTAGAAACGTAGAGATTTTAAAGCAGGCTCAAAATGACCCTTTCACTGTAGAGGATCAGGTAGCGATTATTTATGCAGGATCTAAAAACCTTTTAAAGAAGGTACCTGTAGACCAAATCAAAGCTTTTGAAACAGCCTATATTGAGTATTTAAATGCGAAACACAGGGATGTGTTAGACCAATTAAAAGCAGGAAAATTAACAGATGAGGTGACAGACACGCTTGCAGCGGTTTGTGAGGAATTATCTGCTAAATACTAAGCCAAACTAAGGAAAACCAGACATGGCAAACTTAAAAGAAATACGTAATAGAATAGCCTCAGTATCTTCTACCATGCAGATCACTTCTGCCATGAAGATGGTGTCTGCGGCGAAGCTAAAAAAAGCACAAGATGCTATTACGGCCATGCGTCCTTACTCAGACACCCTTACAGATTTATTACAGTCTTTGAGTGGTAGTATTGAAAGTTCAGACGCAAGCAAGTATGCAGCCGTTCGTGGGGAAGACAAAATCCTATTGGTGGCTATTACTTCTAACCGTGGTCTTTGTGGTGCTTTTAACACCAACGTCATTAAACAAGCACAGTCCTTAGCCAAAGGTGCCTACGCTGGAAAAGCAGTTTCTGTGATGGCAGTGGGCAAAAAATCTGCAGACATATTGGGGAAAGATTTTCCTTTGGTGTCCAACGAAAGCGCCATTTACGAGGACCTTACTTTCGCTAACGTCAGTGAGATTGCAGACCGTTTAATGGAAGATTTTGCTACGGAGAAGTTCGACAAAATTGTTTTGATCTACAATAAATTTAAAAACGCAGCAACACAAATAGTCACAACAGAACAATTTTTGCCGATTGTCCCTGTGGTTGGCGCTGCGGCAGAATCTGATTATATTTTTGAACCTGGAAAGGCTGAAATTGTGAGTGAATTGGTGCCAAAAGCATTAAAAACGCAGCTTTTCAAAGGAATAAGAGATTCTTTTGCCTCTGAGCACGGCGCTAGAATGACCGCCATGCACAAGGCTACGGACAACGCTAAAGACCTTAGAGATCAATTGAAATTAACGTACAATAAAGCACGTCAGGCAGCTATTACCAATGAGATCTTAGAGATTGTTGGGGGCGCAGAGGCTTTAAACGATTAAATTTTTTACCCCGTCTTAAACACTTTTTTTACAGGGTATTAGCGATAAATAATACACAAATAAACCCCAGCTTGCTGGGGTTTTTGTATTTTTAAACCCAACGATTTGCCATTAGGCCCAAACGAACACAGCTTGTTTAAAAAATTATTTGCCCAGACCTTTGTCTATGGAATAGCGACTGTGCTGCCAAGAATGTTGTCTTTCTTGCTACTCCCGCTCTATACAAATATTTTGGCTACTGCCGGTTTTGGTGAGGTGACCGTTATTTTTTCCTGGTTTGCCCTTTTTAATGTGCTCTTGGCTTATGGGATGGAAACCGCTTTTTTTAGGTTTTACACCAACGCCCCCGACAGGCAAAAGGTAGTGTCTACTTCGCTTTGGTCTATTGTAGCGTCCACCTTTGTTTTTGTTTTAATAGCCGCCATGGCGCTGCCTTCTATGTCTTCATTCACAGACATTAAATTGGAATACTTAGGTTATGCCATTGCTATTATGGGCTTAGACGCCCTTGTGGTGATACCCTTTGCCAAACTAAGGGCAGAAGGACGCCCTATGAAGTATGCGCTATTAAAAACAGCCAATGTAGGACTTAATTTAGGCCTCAATATATTGTTTTTGGTGGGATTGCCCTTTTGGTCTGGCTTAGAGGGCCCTATAGATGCTTCTGTAAATACTTCTTTGGCTCTTGGAGCCGATGCCGCTTTGACCGGAGCCTCAACCCTTGAAAACAGCACCTCCATATGCCAATGGCTGGGGGGTTTTTACAGGCCTAATTTTGAGATTGCCTATATATTTATTGCCAATACCATAGCCTCTGCCAGTACTTTTATTTGGCTTTCTGGTCAGTACAAAGGACTGCGTTTTGGTTTTGACACTGCCTTGTTCAAACGCATGATTCGTTACGCACTTCCTGTGATGATTGCTGGGGTAGCTTTTACCATTAATGAGGTGTTTGACAAGATTTTATTAGCCAAACTACTGCCTGTATCTGTTGCAGCCAGTGAACTGGGTAAATACGCTGCTTGCTATAAATTGGCTTTGTTTATGACTCTTTTTGCCACGGCATTTAGAATGGGTATTGAGCCCTTTTTCTTTAGTCATGCCAAATCAAAAAACCCCCAACGGGCCTACGCGGTCATTACACAGTATTTTGTGATTTTTGGCAGCGTGATTTTTCTAGGGGTATTGGTGTATATAGATCTCATAAAAGTACTATTCATTAGAAATTCAAGCTATTGGGAAGCCATAGAAGTAGTGCCACTGATCTTATTAGCCAGTTTATTCTTGGGTATTTATCACAACTTATCTGTATGGTATAAGGTTACGGATCAAACCCATTACGGGGCGTATATTTCTATAGGTGGCGCCCTGATTACCCTTGTGGTCAATTTTATAGGCATTCCAATCATAGGCTACTATGCGTCTGCTATAGCAACTTTAGCTGCTTACGGGACTATGGCCGCGGCCTCTTATATGATAGGGCGCAAAAAGTACCCCATAAATTATCCTTTGGGAAAAATAGCGGGTTATTTGAGTACAGCAGTCCTTTTAGGCGGTCTTTCCTTCTATGTATTCCCTGGTCAAATGATTTTGGGTAGTCTATTTTTAGTAGGATTCATCTTAATAACAGGTGGATTGGAGTATAAAAATTTAAAAAAATTAAGAAGCAATGAGGATTAAAATTGTCAATAAAAGCGCTCATGCGCTTCCGTCTTACGAAACTATTGCAGCGGCTGGAATGGATTTAAGGGCCCACTTATCTGCGTCTGTTACATTGGCGCCCATGGAGCGAAAAGTAATTCCCACGGGGCTTCATATAGCCCTTCCTTCTGGTACGGAAGCTCAGGTAAGGCCCAGAAGCGGGTTGGCAGCCAAACACGGTATTACTGTCCTGAATGCACCAGGCACCATAGATGCAGATTACAGGGGAGATGTGGGGGTTATTTTGATCAACCTTTCTGCAGATCCTTTCACCATTGAAAACGGCGACAGGATTGCGCAAATGGTCTTGGCCAAATACGAGCGAGCCCAATGGGAACTGACAGATACTCTAGAAGACAGCGAAAGAGGTGCTGGAGGGTTTGGGAGTACTGGAATTAAATAAACCAGCTGCCAATGGGTAATGCCCTTACTTTAAAGAGGGTCTTATTATTGTGCCCTATTACATTTAAATAATGGGTCTTTCAATTGGTGGTGGCTGACAGCAGTAATCTTGGCACCAAAATTGTATCTTTGTATGGTATTACTTCAAAAAAACAAAAGGCATGTCCTGGAATAGCGCTCTGTATAAAAGGTTTTTCTTCTTCGCTTTAACACTTGCTTTTACGGCTTGTGGGGCAAAGAAAGGCAGTTTTGCGACCACTTCTGAAACAGGATTCCTCCGAAATTTAAGCGCAAAATCAGTCATTAAAAATCACTACGCTGCCTCAGGAGATTTTAAAACCCTAAGCGGTAAGATGAAAATTGATTATAAGAGCGGTTCCACCAGTCAGGGGATTCCGGCCACTTTTAGGATGGAACGAGACAAAACCCTTTGGATTTCAGTTTTTTTTGGGATGGGAAAAGCGCTCATTACACCAAATAAAATAGCTTTTTATTCCAGTGTAAACAACCTCTCTTTTGAAGGAGATTTTGCTGCCCTGAGTGATTTTTTAGGAACCCCTCTAGATTTTAATATGCTCCAAGGGCTTTTATTGGGAGAAGCTGCTTTAGACCTAAAAAAGCAGCGATTTAATGTGGAGTCTACTCCTCAGGCGTATCGATTAAAACCTCAAAAAGCGCTGGCGTTGTTCAAGCTTTTTGTAGACATAGACCCTCAGAATTTTAAAGTAGCCCAAACCCAAATAAGCCAAGGGGGTTCGCAGAACAATCTTCGCATTCAATACCCTTCTTACACAGAAATGGACGGCCTGTTGCTGCCCAGCGAAATATCTGTCTCTGCACAGACCAATAAGACAGAAACGACTGTGGGAATTAGTTATAAAAACATTAGCGTTAACCGCGCTTTGTCTTTTCCCTTTAAGATGCCTAAGGGATTAAAAACCTTAGCACTCAAGTCAGATACAGACTAAATATCAAAATAGTATTCCTTTTAATGCGTCACAAGAATCCCTTTATCATTTTCTTTTTGCTTTTGTGCTACTTTTCTACGGCACCAAATGCTTTTGGACAAACCAAGGATCAAAAAGCACTAGAGGCTAAAAAAATATCCCTTGAAAAAGAGATCAAAGACATGAACCGATTACTTTCAGTGAAGAAGAGAGAACGGGGCGCAGTCTTAGAAGATCTAGAGACCGCCAATAAAAAAATAAAGGTCCGAGAGCAGCTCATTAGACTCACCAACCAACAAGCCAATTTACTCACCAGGCAAATCAATGCCAATCAAAAAGAAGTAAAGGACCAACAAAAGGCTTTAGCAGACCTTAAAAAGGAGTACGCGCAAATGATTCAAAAATCTTATTTGCACACGGCCCAAGAGAACAGATTGTTGTTCTTATTGTCCTCCAAGAGTTTCTATATGGCCTATAAACGCCTACAGTATTTAAAGCAGTACCAGACATATAGAAAAAAACAGGGTGAAGGGATCGCTATTCAAACAAAGGTGCTGGAAGAAAAAATACAATCTTTAAATGCGCAGCGCAAAGCCAAAGAGGCTTTGGTGTTGTCCAACACAGCCGCCAAGAAACAACTCCTCACTGAGAAGCAAAACAAGGCCAAGGTATTACAAGACATAAGACAAAACGAAAGGAAATACACTGCAGCCATTCGCAAGAAGCAAAAAGAAGCCAAGGCCTTGGAAAATAGAATTGAAGCATTGATTAAGGCGGCTATCGCTGCTGCGAATAAAAAAGCCAAAGGGGTAAAAGGAGGCGCTAGTTTTTTACTTACCCCAGAAGCAACAAGGGTGGCGAATAATTTTACAGCCAACAAAGGGAAACTTATTTGGCCGCTAGAGAAAGGCCTACTCAAAAGAGGCTATGGTGTTTATTCAGATCCAGTATATCCAGGGATCAAGCACCAGAACAATGGGGTGACAATAGCCACAGAAAAAGGCAGCCAAGCGAGGGCAATTTTTGAAGGAGAGGTCATTGCTATTATGGCAGTACCCGGCGGAAATTTAGGGGTGCAAATCAAGCATGGAAACTTTATTAGCACCTATTATAATTTAAAAACTTTAGGGGTTAAAAAAGGTGATTTTGTTCAAGAGAAACAATATCTTGGTGAAATTGCTTCCAATGATAATGAAGGTCAAACCATCTTGAAATTTTATCTATATCAGAATAGCACCAGGTTAAACCCCCAAGAATGGGTATTTAATTTGAGGTAAAAAAGTATTCTCATTGTATTGAGAGTATTTTTTAGTAGGGTATTCTTGTTTAATTTAGCGGTATTGAATTGGTAATTAAAGCAAGACATAATACCCAAACAACTTACCTACTAAATGCTTTACCCTCCACCGCTCTTCTGCCGTGGAGGTTTTTTTTTGCATTAATTTGGCTGCTATCTTTCATGGGCGTAGTTTTTTCTCCTTTGCGACAGCCCCTTACTTTTTTGTTTTATTTGCCCTTGGCATTTTTGTTTTTTGCAGCGATCTTTTAAAAAGGATATTGTAATTTTATCTTATGAAAAAATTCCTATTCCTTCCATTGGTTATTTTAATGTGGTCTTGCGGAAACGAGCCAAGCCCTAATTCGGTTCAAGATCCTGAGCTGGAAACCACAGAAGTTGTATTGTTTGCGCTAAATGACATGCACGGCAAAATAGACCGTTTTTCTAAAGTTAAGCCCTTTATAGATGAGGCTAAAGAGGTGAGTGATAAGGTGTTTTTTGTCAGTGGAGGAGATGTTTTTTCAGGCAATCCTATTGTAGATTTTCACCCAGAAAAAGGGAGTCCTATCATAGATGTTATGGGTGCCGTAGGCATGGATGTTTCTGTACTTGGCAACCACGAATTTGATTATGGACAAGAAGTTTTAAACAGCAGATTAGCACAGGCAACATTTCCTTTTATTTGCGCCAATGTGCAGAATACAGGGGGTGTTTTAGCTACTCCAGATCCTTATACTATTATTGAAAAAGACGGTTTTAGCATTGCTTTTATTGGGGTAGTAGAAAATAGTTCTCGTGGAGATTTACCCCTTTCTCATCCCAAAAACATGGACGGGTTGGCTTTCCAACAAGGTGCTGATGTGGTGGCAGGATACCGCAACAATGCCCAGGTTTTGGGGGCAGATTTAGTGGTAGCCCTGACTCATTATGGAAAAGAAGCAGATAGAAAACTCATAGACCAGTCTTTTAATGGGAGTGAATCTTTTGTAGATTTGGTTGTTGGCGGACACAGCCACCAATTGTACAATGAGGTGTATAGAGCAGTTCCAATGATTCAGTCTGGTGCTCATATGCAATACCTTACTAAATTGGTGTTACAGGTGGCGGACGGTAAAATTGTCAATAAAGCCTATACCTTAATAGATTTGAGTGAAGACCATCCAGAGGATTTGGCCGTTGCTAACTCTATTGCGGCTTACAACAATAGGCCTGAATTCTATACCACTTTAGCTACTGCTTCTCATGATCACGACCGTGCTGAAACCGCTTGTTTTTATACGACTGCTTTATTAGAAGAAACAGGCGCAGACCTTTCTATTCAAAACTATGGAGGGGTTAGGGCTAATTTGGCAGAAGGAAATATCAGGCCCTATGATATTTATACTATAGATCCTTTTGGCAATGGCCTTGAGACCTATAGTATGAAAGTTTCCGAACTTAAGACCTTTTTTCAGAGCCAATATTCCATGGCATATGCAGGATTGGACATTCAAAGAGAAGGAAATAATATCTTAATCAGAGCAACTGCTGGAGGCAACGTATTGGCAGACACCACCCAACTGACCATAGCAGTGAATGATTACATCAGTAATACAAACCCAGACAACTTTCAGCAATTGCTAAAACGCTATGACTTTACTACTGCAGACTATTTAATTGCGTTTTTAAGCAAGCAGGAAACTGCTATTGAAAATGACGGCTGTGACAGGTCTTTAGACTAGGCGTCTTCTCCCATAAATAAAGCCCTTAATTCTGTAGCGTCTGTAGGCTTCATTTTGCCCGCTAAGACCAAAGACAGCTGCTTTCTTCTAAGTGCTGCGGCAAAACGTTCCTCTTCTAAAGGGGTTTCTGGTTTAAGAGGGGGTACTTCTGTAGGCTTTCCGGTGTCGTCTACCGCCACAAAAGTATAGATGGCCTCATTGGCTTTGGTCTTCTCTCCGCTAAACCTATCTTCCATCCAAACATCTATAAAGACTTCCATAGAAGTGTTAAAAGCCCTAGAAACATGCGCCTCTACAGTCACCACACTTCCTACAGGGACAGATCTATTGAATGCCACATGATTTACAGAAGCGGTCACCGTAATCCTTCTAGAGTGTCTTCTGGCAGCTATACTTGCGGCACGATCCATTCTAGCGAGTAATTCTCCTCCAAAAAGATTGTTTAAGGGATTGGTTTCACTGGGTAAAACCATATCAGTCATCACGGTTCTGGATTCAGAAGGGACTTTTGCTTTCATAGGGTCTGATTGTTTTGCAAAGATAGGTTGGGATTTGGCGAAACAACCAAGAAACCCTTACTTTTTTAACACCAAAAGCCAAGCGTCTTTGGCAAACTGCGATTGAACCTCTTTAAGGAAAGCCCTCGCGTCAGATTCCGCTACAAAGCTTTGGAAACTTACTTGGTGTAGGCCGTATCTGTTGGGACCTAGATAAGTGGCTTTTTCATAGCCACTTCTTTTGAGTTGCGCAATGCGTTTAGATGCATTTTCAGGCTCCCTGAAGGCACCAGCAATGATGAAAAAAGAAGGTTTTGCCACTTCTTTTTTGGCCAAACTTATTTCTAAAGTAGAGAGTGAAAGGGGGCTGCTATTAAAAAAAGTAGCCTCTTGAATTTTGTGTTCCACCTCTTTGGTTGCTTCTTGAAAAGCCACTCTTTTATTTTCTGTATGAATAGTATAAGATTGGTACACACTGAGCGCTCCACTAACACCAATAAGCGCTGCGGCAGCATATCTCAATAAAACCTTTCTCCAAGGACCACCATGATTACTTCCATATTGTTGATCTAATTGAAATACTACAGGTTCAGAAGTCTGTTGGCGGGTCTTTTTTAAAGGAGCTTTAGGGACCACTTTGATTGCTTGAAGTCCAAAGGAAGCAGGCAAATAATTGTATTCATGAAAAGGGGTAAAACTTATTTTAGCTTCGCTATTTTGGGTAAAAACACCCAAGCCTTCTAATGAAAGCGCATTGCCAGAAGCCAATTCTGATTTCCACAACTGCACCTGGTCTTTTACAAGTCTCAAAGCGGCTTCGTATGTAATGGAAAGAACGGCAGCTATATGAGCCACTAATATGCCGTCTCCAACATGCAGTTGCGCATTAAATGACATGACCTTTGTTGGGGGGTAAAAAGTGTGCGTTTTTTCATGGTGGCTCGCTCCTTTTTCATGCGTTAGAACAGCGCCAAAACCAGGAATTACAACACAGTTGTATCGGAATAATAAAGGGCTTATGTATTTCTCTAGTTGCATGACTACAAATATGGTCTTTTTTGTCGCTTTTTAAAATCGAGCAGGCCATTTTTTATTAACATTTTAAAAGCGTACCTTATTGAAAATGGCTATATGCAACGTTCTAAGGCATTTATGATTGCAGTTTTGCGCCTTCAGGCCCTTCCGGGCGTAGGCGCAAAAACCGCACGCAAAATCATTGCTCATTACGGATCTGCCCATGCTTTTTTTGAATCTCCAAGAGACTCCAGCATTGTACTTTCCGTTAAAGAATCAAAAACACCCTCAGATTATTTGCACGCCCTTTACCTTAAATTGGCTACTGATGAGTTTGACTTTATTTTAGCCAATAAAATTCAAACCTTTTATTTTGAAGATGCCAACTACCCTTATTTTCTTTCTCTAGCCTCAGACGCACCGGTACTTCTCTTTGGGAAAGGCCATTTAGATACAGGGCCTAAAAAAATCATCGCTGTGGTAGGCACCCGTAAAATGACGGGTATGGGCAGGGAATTCTGTGAGCAGTTTATAGAAGAAATAAAGCCTTTAGACCCTGTCATAGTGAGTGGCTTTGCTAAAGGAATAGATATTACCATTCAGAGGGCTGCCGCTGAACAAGGCTTACAAACCATTGGGTGTTTGGCCCACGGATTTAAAAGGATTTACCCTGCCCAAAACCGTCCTTATATAAAAGATGTGATGGAGCAGGGTGGTTTTACACGGAATTTTTTTCTGGAATGCATGCACTCCCTGGGCATTTTGTGAGTAGAAACAGGATTATTGCGGGACTATCACAGGCCACCCTTGTGGTGGAATCTGCTAAAAAGGGAGGCGCTTTGCACACCGCCCAATTGGCCAATAGCTATGACCGCCCTGTTTTTGCAGTTCCAGGAAGAACTACAGATTTTTTTAGCGTAGGTTGTAACGATCTTATAAAGCATTTGAAAGCCCAAATGCTTACCCATTCTAGGGATTTAATCAACAGCATGAACTGGCAAGACCAGCCAGGAATTGTATTAAATATGGGTTTAACATGTGGCACTGAATTAGAAACTAAAGATAAAGCAACAAACCACACCGCTGAGGAGTCTGTTTTGTATCAATGTCTATTTTCAAACGGTAAAATGCATGTAGACCAGTTGGCAAGCCTATTGAATTGGGAAATAAAAGTATTGTATCCTTGTTTAATGACTTTAGAGCTTAAAGGAGGGGTGCGGCATTTGCCCGGCCAATTTTATGAGGCTATTTAATCACATCACCCAAACCAAAAGTTTGCTTTAAGGAGAAAGCAATTCCTTATTTAAAGGGACAGCTCACTTTTTATTTAAATGAATAGCCTACCTTTTCTCGCACCCTAGAAAGGACCCCATTGGCTACCAGTGCAGCTTTTTCTGCCCCTACAGCCAAAGCCTTGTCTATTTCTTCGGTATGGTTCATGAAATATTCAAAACGTTCTCTAGCGGGATTAAATTGCTCCAGTATTAATTCGTAAAGGGCTTGTTTGGCATGTCCAAAGCCGTAGTTACCTCCAGTATAATTATTCCTCATTGCGGCTGTTTGTTCTGGAGTGGCCAATATCTTGTATAGTGCAAATACATTGTCGGTATCTGGATCCTTAGGATCTTCCATAGGGGTAGAATCTGTTTGAATCCCCATGATTTGTTTTTTGAGTGCTTTGTCTGATTGAAAAAGATCAATAGTATTGCCTTTACTCTTACTCATTTTACCACCGTCTGTTCCTGGAACATACATGCTGGATTCTTGTACTTTTGCTTCTGGTAGCACAAAAGTATCTCCCAATTTGGCATGAAATCTTGCCGCTACATCTCTGGTCATTTCTAGGTGTTGCAACTGGTCTTTTCCTACCGGCACAAAATGTGCATCATAGGCCAAAATGTCTGCCGCCATAAGCATAGGGTACGAAAATAAACCGGCGTTCACATCTTCTAAGCGGTCTGACTTGTCCTTGAAAGAATGTGCCAAGGTGAGCCTCTGATAGGGAAAGAAACAGCTTAAATACCAAGAGAGTTCAGTGACCTGGGGCACGTCGCTCTGCCTGTAAAACACGGTCTTTTCAATATCTAATCCAAATGCCAGCCAAGTGGCCGCAGTAGCATAAGTATTGTGCCTTAGCGTTGCACCATCTTTTATTTGGGTCAGCGAATGCATGTCTGCAATAAATAGGAAAGAATCATTGTTTGTGTCTTTTGCCATCTCTATTGCAGGCTGAATAGCCCCTAAAATATTACCTAAATGGGGCACGCCTGTACTTTGTACTCCTGTGAGAATTCTTGCCATAGTAGTTATTACCTATCAAAGACACAAAGGTAACAGAAATATACTTTTTTATCACCCTATTTTCTCCCCGCATATTATCATTATATTTGAAGGCATGCAAAAGTTGTTTCATTACCTAGCAATTCCCTTTTATAGGATATGGTTTTATTTGATCACCGTATCACTGATTATTATATTTTCACCAGCACTTTTTGTCACCACGCTAAAAAAAGACTGGTACCCTAAGTTTTACTGGTTGGCTAGAAATTTGTGGGCCAAGCCCATATTATTTGCTATGGGAATTCCCTTAAAAGTGCAATGGACAGAACGCTTTAAGCCTAATCAAAGTTATATGTTAGCCCCCAACCACACCTCTATGTTAGACATTATGGGTATGTTGGCATTAAGCCCCCATCCCTTTGTTTTTGTGGGTAAAAAGCAATTGACCCAGTTTCCTATTTTTGGTTTTTTTTATAAAAGGGTTTGTATTCTGGTTGATAGGGACAATACCCAAAGTAGAATAGATGTTTATAGAAAAGCACAAAAGCGACTAGAAAACGGACTCAGCGTATGTATTTTTCCCGAGGGAGGCGTACCTCCTCCAGAAATTGTTTTAGACCGCTTTAAGGATGGCGCTTTTAAGATGGCTATTTCCCATCAAATACCATTGGTGCCCATTGTTTTTTACGACCATAAAAAATTATTCCCTTTTGAGTTTTTTCGCGGAAGGCCTGGAACCTCTAGAGTAAAGGTCTGTGCATTTATAAACACCAAAGAAATGTTGCCAAAAGAGGCTAAAACTCTTAGTGATCAGGTTAGAGATCAAATGATCAAGGACCTTGAAGCATAGCGGTACTATTTATCTGATTTTTTAAGAACGCTGTTTGCCATTCAAATACAAGTTATTTTCTGACATAAAAAAACCAGCCCTAGGGCTGGTTTTTTTGCAAGAGCATTTTAGAGGTCTTTATTTTCCTAAGGCTTTAAGCGCTTCTTTAATTTTTCCTTCTAACTCATCCATTAAATCAGGATTGTCTAATAAAAGCGTTTTCACAGCATCCCTTCCTTGGCCCAATTTGGTCTCGCCATAGCTAAACCAAGAACCACTTTTTTTAATAATTTCAAAATCTACCCCAAGGTCTATCACTTCTCCTACTTTAGAGACTCCTTGACCGTACATAATGTCAAATTCAGCCGTTTTAAAAGGTGGGGCTACTTTGTTTTTAACCACTTTAACCCTTGTTTTATTTCCCTGTACATCTCCGTCCGTGTCTTTAATCTGTGTAGACCTTCTAATGTCTAAACGTACAGAGGCATAAAATTTAAGTGCATTACCTCCAGTAGTGGTTTCTGGATTTCCAAACATTACCCCAATTTTTTCCCTCAATTGGTTAATGAAGATTACCGTACAATTGGTTTTACTAATAGAACCTGTCAATTTTCTAAGTGCTTGTGACATAAGCCTGGCGTGAAGCCCCATTTTAGAGTCTCCCATTTCTCCTTCTATTTCACTCTTTGGCGTAAGGGCAGCTACCGAGTCAATAACCACAATGTCAATTGCCCCTGAGCGAATTAAATTGTCTGCAATTTCAAGCGCTTGCTCTCCATTGTCTGGTTGAGATATAATAAGGTTGTCTATGTCTACGCCGAGTTTCTGAGCGTAAAAACGGTCAAAGGCGTGTTCTGCATCTATAAAGGCAGCAATACCACCTGCTTTTTGCGCTTCTGCCATGGCATGAAGGGTCAATGTAGTTTTTCCAGAAGACTCAGGTCCGTAAATTTCAATCACCCTTCCCCTTGGATATCCTCCAACACCTAAGGCCAAGTCCAATCCCAAAGAACCTGAAGAAATGACTTCTACGTCTTGGGCAACACTGTCTCCCATTTTCATTACGGCGCCTTTACCGTAGGTCTTGTCTAGTTTGTCTAGCGTGAGTTGTAAGGCTTTTAGTTTGGATGCTTGTTCGCTGCTCATAATCTTTTTATTAGGACTGCTAAAGTAAGCTAACTTTTTTCAAATAGCAATATATTTTAAATTTTTTTTGGAAATTTTCCAACTTTTTTTTGGAGATCTTCCAATTATTCCCTCAAATGCAGCTACAGTCCTTTAAAAAGTGAGTGTAATAAAAGATGTATCTTTGCAGTATCTTAACCCTTAAAACATTGGTATAGCATGCAACTGTACAATACTTTAAGCGCTGAGGAGAGAAAAGCTTTAATCGCTGAGGCTGGCCTGGAAAGGCTTACCGTCTCTTTTTATGCCTACCACCAGATTGGAAACCCTTCCCTATTTAGAGATTATTTATTCATTCACTGGAATGAACTGGCCGTACTGGGACGTATTTATGTAGCCCACGAGGGCATTAACGCCCAATTATCTGTTCCCGCACTTCATTTTGAAGCTTTTAAAAGCCATTTAGACAGCATTACTTTCTTGGAAAATGTCCGACTCAATATTGCCATTGAACAAGACAACTTTTCTTTTTTAAAACTGAAGGTTAAAGTGCGTCATAAGATAGTAGCAGACGGATTGAATGACGCCTCTTTTGATGTGACCAATATAGGGGTTCATTTAGATGCGGAGAGATTCAATGATATTATAGAAGATCCTAATACGGTGCTTGTAGACATGCGCAACCATTATGAAAGTGAAATAGGCCACTTTAAAAATGCCATTACCCCAGATGTAGACACCTTTAGAGATTCTTTGGACCTTATAGAAGAAGACCTCAGAGAACACAAAGAAGATAAAAATTTAGTGATGTATTGTACAGGGGGTATTCGCTGTGAAAAAGCCTCTGCTTATTATAAGCACAAAGGATTTAAAAATGTGTTTCAGTTAGAAGGCGGCATTATTGAATATACCAGACAGGTAGAAAACAAAGGCTTGGAAAATAAATTCATTGGTAAAAATTTTGTTTTTGACCACAGAAGGGCAGAACGCATTTCACCAGATGTGATTGCTCATTGTCACCAGTGTGGAAATACTTGCGACACCCATGTGAATTGTGCCAATGAGGCTTGTCATTTGCTCTTTATTCAATGCCCTACCTGTGCCAATGCTATGGACGATTGTTGTTCAGACGCTTGCAAAGAAGTGCATAATTTGTCTTTTGAGGAACAGAAAGCGCTTAGAAAAGGAAAAACGGTGAGTAATAAAATATTTAAGAAAGGCCGTTCAGAAGTTTTGAAGTACAAGAAATAAGGCATTTGTGACTCAAAATAGGGCCTAAAAGCCCCCTTAGTCTAAAGCCCCACATTTATATGTGGGGCTTTTTTAGGGAGCAGAATTTGTAGTATCTTTACATCAGCGCTGTTATTTGGGTGCCCATCATTAAGGCATCGGCCGGAGGCCAAAAACAAATTAGGGCGTGCATTCATTACTAATCTAGTGTCTGGGATTTTTTCCAGGCTTTGAGAATATAAAACATATGGGCTGTAGTAGTTGTGCCACAGGCGCAGACGGACAACCCCGAGGCTGTAAGAGCAATGGCACTTGCGGTACGGATAGTTGTAATAAATTAACGGTTTTTGATTGGCTTTCCAATATGAGTCTTCCTGCGGGTGAGGCGCCATTTGATTGTGTGGAAGTGCGGTTTAAAAACTCTAGAAAAGAATATTTCAGAAATGCAGAAGGCTTTCCCCTTCAGATTGGTGATTTAGTGGCCAGTCAGGCGGCTTCTGGACACGACCTTGGGATGGTGACCCTGACAGGCTCACTCGTAAAGGTGCAGATGAAGAAGAAAAAGGTGTCTTTTACCGGTGACGACCTTCCTAAGATTTACAGAAAAGCCACCGAAAAAGACATTGCCATTTGGCAGCGCTGTAGGGACCGTGAAGAGGAGATTAAGAAGCGCTCTAGAGAGATTGCTATTTCGTTGAATTTACAGATGAAACTATCCGATGTAGAATTTCAGGGAGATGGTTCTAAGGCTACTTTTTACTACACGGCAGAAGATAGGGTAGACTTTAGACAGCTCATAAAAGACATGGCCAAGGCCTTTGGTATTCGCATTGAAATGCGTCAAATTGGTTACAGACAAGAAGCCCAGCGATTGGGCGGTATTGGTTCTTGTGGTCGAGAATTGTGTTGTTCTACCTGGCTTACAGATTTTAGGTCTGTGGGTACGGCTGCAGCAAGGTATCAGCAGTTGTCTTTAAACCCTCAAAAATTAGCGGGACAGTGTGGTAAATTGAAGTGCTGTCTCAATTTTGAACTAGACGTCTATGTAGACGCCCTCAAAGACTTTCCATCTGCAGACACCAAGCTGTTTACAGAGAAAGGGCTGGCTTTTTGTCAAAAAGTAGACATTTTTAAAGAAAAACTCTGGTTTACTTATCGCGATGAGCCCAACAATTGGCACACCCTTTCTAAGGATCAAGTAAACGAGATACTGGCCAAAAACAAGGCCAAAGAACCGGTGCCTAGTTTGGAGGCTTATGCCATTGAAGAGGAACAGGTTGCTGCTGAGGTGGTTTTTGAAAATGTGGTGGGCCAAGACAGCCTCACCCGTTTTGACGCACCTAAAGGCAGACGCAATAAAAACAATAAGAATAGAAACAAAAATAAAGGACCTAGGGATAAAACAGCAGTTCACGGGGGCGACAACAACAAGCCCAGACAAGCCAATAAACCCAGGTCGGTAGGGAAATCTCCACGAGACAATGCCCCAAAAAGCGACGCAAATGGGGCGCCACCCAATAAAAAAAGACCGCAGAGAAACAATAAACCCAAAGGCAATAACAAACCTAATAATGAGAACCAGCAAGACACTTCTAAGCAGTAGTTTTTTGTGTGGGGTGGCCCTATGGTTGCTCCAATCTTGTAGTGGTGCCGGCACCCAATCTGATTTTCAGGAACTCCCTGAGGCGGGTTGGCCACTGAAGGCGCCTGTTCGTTTTAGCCTAAGTGTTAAAGACAGCTTGTCTGACCAATCCCTTTGGATTGCACTGAGGCACGACCAAGACTATCCATTTAGCAATATTTTTTTAATTACCACCCTGGGTCATCCAAACGGTTCGGTTATTACAGACACCCTTTCCTATGATTTGGCTGCTGCAGACGGGCAGTGGTTGGGTAGTGGAAACGGTATTATCACCCACCAGTTGCCCTTTAAAAAAGGGGTGCGCTTTGACAGTGCTAAGCCCTATGAGCTTTCCATTTATCAGGCCGTTAGAAGCCTTGGTTCAGTAGAAGGCATGGCCATTTTGCCTGGAGTGCTGTCTGTAGGCTATGTGGTAGAAAAAGAAACCTCAAAATCTAATTAATCCCTGTGGCTAAAGCAAACACTCCTTCAAAAAACGCTAAAAAGCAAACCATGCCCAAAGGCTTTAAAACCTATGCAAGGATTTTTTGGGCCCTATTTTTATTAGGTGTTACCGGCTTTTTTAGTCTTTTTTACCTCGCTTCTATAGGCGTCTTTGGAGACATGCCTACCTTTGATAGGTTGGAAAATCCCCAGACCAATCAGGCCACTCAAATCATCAGTTCAGACAATAAAGTATTGGGTACTTTTTATTTAGAGGAAAACAGAAACCCAGTGGCTTTTGAGGAGCTTCCTGAAAACCTGGTGCAAGCCTTATTGGCTACCGAAGATGTTCGTTTTTACGACCATTCAGGCATTGACGCTATTGGTACACTAAGGGCGGTGGCTTATTTAGGCACTAGGGGAGGCGCGAGCACCATTACCCAACAACTCTCTAAACTGCTCTTTACCAAAAGAGCCTCTTCCAATACATTTGCCAGACTGCTCCAGAAAGTCAAAGAATGGGTCATTGCCACGCGATTGGAGCGCCAGTACACCAAGAACGAGATCATGGCCATGTACCTCAATATTTACGATTTTGGAAACAATGCAGACGGGATTCGCTCTGCAGCCAATATTTATTTTGGCAAGGAACCTATGGAGCTGGATCCTAAAGAGTCTGCTATGCTAGTGGGCATGCTTAAAAATTCCAGCCTCTACAATCCCATACCATCTAGAAATCCTGAGGGCACCAGAAACAGGAGAAATGCAGTCTTGGCCCAAATGGAGAAGTACGATTTTATAGATCCTGCTACCAAAGACTCTTTGCAAGCAAGGCCTTTGGACTTGAATTTTAGTCCTCAGACGCATAGAGACGGAAAAGCCACCTACTTTAGGATGTACCTTCAGGGCTTTTTAAAGCGCTGGATTGCAGAAAACCCCAAAGAAGACGGCAGCAAATACAATTTGTATTTAGACGGCCTAAAGGTCTACACCACTATAGATTCTCGCATGCAGGCCAATGCAGAAAACGCAGTAAAGGGACATATGAAAAACCTTCAGACGGCCTTTTTTAAACAGAATACCAAAAAGAAAAATCCAACCACTCCTTTTAGAGATATTGAACCGGAACAGGAAGAGGCCATTATAGACCGCGCTATTAGAACTTCTGAACGCCGCAGACAAATGCGAGAGAAAGGCTTTACAGAGGCCCAGATTGCCGCCAGTTTTAAGGTGAAAAGATCCATGCAGGTGTTTGATTGGAACAGTCCCAACCAACAGAAGGACACCCTAATGACCCCGCTGGATTCTATCCGATATTACAAATCTTTTTTACGTGCCGCCATGATGTCTATGGAGCCGCAAACAGGCCATGTACGCGCTTGGGTAGGGGGGGTAAATTACCGCCACTTCCAGTACGACCATGTCATTCAAGGAACCAGGCAGGCAGGCTCTATCTTTAAACCTTTTGTTTATGCCACCGCTATAGACCAGCTCAGGCTGTCTCCTTGCGAAACCCTTCCAGACACCCAGTTCTGTATTGCCGCAGGCAAGCATGGAAATATGGAGCGCTGGTGTCCTAAAAACTCTGGAGGCACCTATACCGGGGAAATGCTCACTTACAAACGCGCACTGGCCAGGTCTGTAAACTCCGTGACCGCACAGGTCATAGACAAGGTAGGTCCCAATCCGGTGGTTCAATTGGTCAAAAACTTGGGGATTAAAAGCGACTTACTTCCCGTACCTTCTATAGCGCTGGGTACCGCAGACGTGAATGTCTATGAAATGGTGGGTGCCTACGGGACTTTTGCCAATAAAGGGGTGTATGTAAAACCTGTAATGGTTACAGCTATTACAGACAAGGCAGGCACTTTGTTGTACGAATACGTTCCTGAAACCAAAGACGTCATGTCTCAAGATGTGGCCTATACGGTCACCAATTTATTAGAGGGGGTGACCAAAGACGGCTCTGGAATTAGACTCCGCACAGAAGGGGCAGAGGAATACCGCCCTGAATACAAAGAAATAGTGACCGGTTATCCTTGGGCTTTTAAAAACCCTATTGCTGGAAAAACAGGGACCACACAAAACCAGTCAGACGGTTGGTTTATGGGTATGGTGCCCAACCTGGTTTCTGTGGTTTGGGTAGGGGGAGAAGAACGCGCCACCCATTTTGAAACCATAGCCTATGGACAAGGCGCCTCCATGGCCCTACCCATTTGGGCCAATTATATGCGCGACAACTATGCCATTCCTGAATTGGGCATTTCAATGGAGGCTTTTGAACGACCAGAAAATCTAAGTATTGTGGTAGATTGCGAGCCTGTAGTCACAGAAGAAGGTGATCCTGGCATTGATTTGGCAGAAGACGACCTAGAAGGACTGGATTTTTAAATAGCCCTTTCAGGCCTTCTCAGGCCGATGCTTTTTTCGTACCTTAACATAAACCATTTTTTATGATTAATAAAGTAGTTCCTTCTGTACAAGCCGCTATAGAAGGGGTGCAAGACGGCCAAACATTTATGTTGGGTGGTTTTGGGCTCTGTGGGATTCCAGAAAACACCATTACTGCCTTAGTGGCCAGTGGCGTAAAAAACCTGACTTGTATTTCGAACAATGCTGGGGTAGCAGATTTTGGCATTGGCCTCATGCTTTTAAAGCATCAGGTAAAAACCATGGTTGCTTCTTATGTAGGGGAAAATGACGTCTTTGAGCAGCAAATGCTCTCTGGGGTTTTAGAAGTTATCCTGACACCTCAGGGCACATTGGCAGAAAAATGTCGGGCGGCCCAAGCGGGTATCCCCGCTTTTTATACGCCTGCAGGTTACGGTACAGAAGTAGCAGAGGGCAAGGAAACTAGGGAATTCAACGGCAAAATGCATCTCTTAGAAACGGCGTATAAAGCAGACTTTGCTTTTGTAAAGGCTTGGAAAGGAGATACCGCTGGAAATTTAATTTTCAAAGGGACTGCGAGAAACTTTAACGCCTGCATGGCTGGGGCCGCCACCATTACCGTGGCTGAGGTAGAAGAATTGGTCCCAGCAGGGCACTTAGACCCCAACCAAATTCATATTCCCGGCATTATGGTACAGCGCATTTTTCAGGGCACGAATTACGAAAAGAGAATAGAACAACGCACCACCAGAACGAAGGTTTAAACAGCTCATTATGCTAGACAAAAACGGTATTGCAAAACGCATTGCACAGGAAGTTCAAGACGGCTATTACGTAAATTTAGGGATAGGAATTCCCACTTTGGTGGCCAATTTTGTGCGGGAAGACATCTCGGTAGAATTTCAATCTGAAAACGGTGTATTGGGTATGGGTCCTTTCCCTTTCGAAGGCGCAGAAGACGCAGACCTGATCAATGCAGGAAAACAGACCATTACCACCCTTCCAGGGGCCGCTTTCTTTGATTCTGCCATGAGTTTTGGTATGATCCGCGCCAAACAGGTACACCTTACTATTTTAGGGGCTATGGAAGTGGCCCAAAACGGCGACATTGCCAACTGGAAAATCCCAGGGGTCATGGTTAAAGGTATGGGTGGCGCTATGGATCTTGTGGCTTCTGCAGACAATATTATTGTGGCCATGATGCACACCAACAAAAAAGGAGACTCCAAACTCCTCAAACGCTGCTCTCTACCGCTTACAGGCGTAGGCTGTGTAAAAAAAATAGTCACCAACCTAGCCGTGATAGAAGTGACCCCAGAAGGCTTTAAACTCCTCGAACGCGCTCCAGG
>Ga0115561_1000904_pt1 | contig 21608 bp, 19 predicted proteins | sample COGITO_mtgs_1105_4_FD_87201 | JGI IMG/M metagenome (GOLD analysis project Ga0115561, IMG submission 87201) | Pelagic marine microbial communities from North Sea - COGITO_mtgs_110512 | ecosystem: Environmental > Aquatic > Marine > Epipelagic | place: Germany:Helgoland, sampling site Kabeltonne...
ACCGCATTACTCGCGCCGGTTGTGCTCGCCTCGGCTTTCTTTAAAAAAGCTCGGGTTTCTTTTTCATCACCTAAGCGATGACTGGCCCTGGCCGCAATCAGATAGTTCAAAAGCGGGGTTTCCGATGTTGCCGCCGCGCGGGATAACGTTCGCTGTGATAAGCGCCAGTTGCCCTCGATAAATGAAATAATCCCCTTGGTAGTTTGCTTTTGACTACGGCGATGGCCTCGCCCAGATAGCCAACCACTGAGCGCTGAACCGCCATTTATGGTACGACGCAACACACTGAAAAACCCATAGATCATGAAAAAGAACAGTAAAAAAACACCTAGTCCTATCCAGACACTACTTTCAACGGTGTAGTGACCATAGCTGATCAGCAAGTAGCCGGGATCAAACTCAATTGCTGCGACCAATGCCGCAGAGGCAAGCAGTATCAACAGACTGGCGATAAACACCCGTTTCATTGAGTCGATTCCTTCGAGATAGCCGGAGCAGTATTAGTGGCAGGACTGTTATTATTTTTAGGTAGGGGTGCTATTGAATGAAGTGTTTCCTGATAACTTTTCAAGGCCCGCAGCGACCCTGAAATATCCGGCAATGGCACTTCTATTTTCAACCCTGACAGCACTTTAATAGCATCGGTAACGACAACCGTTTTTTCCATCTCCAGCGTGTAATAATTGTTCAGCCATTGTTGTGCTTTAGCGAGACTTATCGTGTAGAGCTTCTGTTTTCCAGACAGGGCAGCCATCTGCGCTTGCTCGAACATCAGTCGAACATTTTGTCGAACGGCGGCTTCGTATTCAGGTGCGAGCAGTGGTTTATAGATGTCATCTCGTCGTTTTATCTGTATGTAGCTACTGAGTTTTTCCCAAGCTCGGCGAATACCGACATCCAGACGCTGCCGCCAGGTCTCCGGTGCTGTCGCTTCGACGAGGGTCGCTGTCAATTGCGGCATCGCGATAAGCTGCAGACCCTCACTTTGTCTCGCCAATGCACCCAGCTGCAGATAAATACCTTCGAGATCGAGATTTCCAGCTGAACGGAGGGCAGCCATATCATCAGCCAGCGCTTGTCGCAGTGGGTATAAACCACTGTCATCTAATTCTTTGGCAATGTTGTCAGCCGCTTTTAACAAATCCAAGGCGCCTTGGATTTCTTTACCCATTAACAACCGTTGACTGGCAAGACGGATCAGGTACTCAGCCTCAGCTAAAAGCCAGTCGGCTCGGTCGGTGGTTGAAAGTGACAGCAAACTCTTTTTTTGACTCGCCTGCTGTCGCACTAACTGCCCTATTTGATGCTGTAAATTTTTCTCGAGTTGACCTACGGCTGCACTCTGCTGATCGAACTGGCGTTGCAGCTGTCTATTATCACTCACCTGAACGTCGATCCGCTGAATAGCGGCAGAAATATCTGCCTGACTGCGTTGCAACTGTTGCTGCTGCTGAGCACCACTCTGCCACAGGTACCAACTAACAGCGGCGGCGGCAATGGCAAAAATGACAGCGAGAATGGCCAGCCCAGTTGCCAATCCCGTGCTCCGCTGCTTGACCACTGGCGTTGTTGCAGTCTCTTGCACTACAACAACGGCTGTTTCTTCTGTTGATGATTTCGTTTTATCTTCCAAGGCTTTATCCAGTATCAATAGTGAGCTGGCAATAACATAGCTCTGTTTATAGTACAGTAAGTCTATGACACGACTAATTGATCTTCGTCACCAATCGCCGCAATCATTGCTTGATTACTGGCGTTATCCGCACAAAAAACTCGTTCAAAACCCTTTTTACCGGCAATTTCGGCAACTCTCGCCCCCGGAACAACAAGGAGTAAACCCTTAATGATTGACCAGTGCTCAGGGCCTACCAACTGACAGAAGTTTTCTACACTTTCACCGCTGTTTAAACAAACGGTGTTAATTTCATACTCTACTATCTTGCTTATCAAATCGGTTGATGTAACAGCCACCCGTCGGCGATAACATTCTGCATATTCAACCTCTGCGCCACGCTGCTGCAGCACTTGCTGAAGATAATCCCTTCCCCCAACACCACGAACAATAAGTACCTTCTGGTGTGAAAACGCCTGCAGGCTTTTGTGCTGCAATAGCGCTTCACTGTTCATTGTTCCACATTCAACCGTATCATTGACTGGCACCCCCTCTTGTCGCAACAGCTGGGTGGTGCTACCACCAATACCGTACCAGTTGATGCCCACAGGTAGCTGAGGCCAATATTGGTCGATCCACTGCAGGCCATATTTTACCGCATTGGTGCTGATAAAGATGACGTGTTGGAATTGGTCCAGCGCCATAAATTGCTGTTTACACCGTTGCTGCTCGGCAGTATCACTGTCAGATAACCGCTCAATGGCAATCACCGGACAGTGGATAGCGCACCCACCGGCGGTTTCAATGGCTGCCACTAAGTCAGCAGCCTGCCCTTGAGGACGAGTAACCAGTACGTGTTTACCCTGCAGCGATGTCATGACTGACCGTAAACGGCACTGAGAATTCGCTCAGCTCCCTGGGCTAAAAGGTTATCCGCCACTTCAATTCCCAGCGCTTCTGCCATCTCGGGTTTTGCCTGACGCTCACACCGCAAAATTTCCTTACCGTCAGGACTACCTACCAGCCCCCGCAGCCGCAACTGCCCAGAGCCTTCGATGTCTAGTTCTGCAAAACAAGCTATCGGCACCTGACAACCCCCTTGCAGACGCAAATTCATCGCCCGCTCGGCACTAACTCTCAGTGCAGTTGACCGGTGATTAAGGGGCGCTAGCAAGGCCTGTATCCGGTGATCATCAGATCGTGCCTCCACGCCAACGGCTCCCTGCCCCCCCGCAGGAAGACTGCTGCCCACCGCTATCGGATCGGCAATACGCTGCTCCATACCCAGTCGAATCAGGCCGGCACTAGCGAGAATGATGGCGTCATACTGGCCCTCATCCAACTTGCGAAGCCGCGTGTTGACATTACCGCGAAGATCAATGATGTTTAAGTCTGGACGCAGTGCTCGCAGTTGGCACTGACGACGCAAGCTGGAGGTACCCACTCGACTACCCAGCGGTAACTCATTAACTGTTTTGAAATGATTAGACACAAAGGCATCTCTGGGGTCTTCGCGTTCACAAATAATCGACAATTCAAGACCCTCAGGGAACTCCATAGGTACATCTTTCATCGAATGCACAGCAATATCAGCACGTCCCTCCAATATCGCCGTTTCAAGCTCCTTCACAAAAAGACCTTTACCGCCAATTTTGGCTAATGGTGCATCAAGCATTTTGTCTCCGCGTGTTGTCATCCCCAGCAATTCAACATCTAGACCGGGATGAGCCGCCTGCAAGCCGGCTTTTATAAACTCTGCCTGCCACAAAGCAAGCGGCGATTCGCGGGTGGCAATACGTACAAGATTACTCGGCATAAATCAGGGGCTCTCAATCATCAAATATCTAATGCCATGATAAGTGACTAGCTCTGATGATGCACCTCACTTATACATTTTGTATGGTGTAAGAGATGACTTGCTAGCTGTCGAAGCCGCTATTAGTCGTTTATCCATGTCGAGCAGCCGTAACAGCAACGATCGTAGTAAAAGCCTACAATTGTTGAACGAGCTCGCGAACCAACGCCTGATAACGCCGACTGACTTGAGGTCCACGTTCAACTCCAGACAACTTCAGATAGATCGCCTGCTCAACCTTTTCAAACCCCTGTATATGAGCGACCGCGGCGAGGGCATTGCGATGAATACGCACAAACTGATCACCCAGCATCTGCTCTAGGTCCTTTAACGAGTCGTCAATCAGCACGTGTTTTTGTTCGCCATCAGCTTGGAACCATACCGTGACGTATTTTTGGTCTGCAATAAAATAGCGGATATTGTCGACGGCTATTAACTCGATGCCGCGGCTAGATTTAGCGGCAATATGCCCTCTGTGGCTCTCTGTTCCAGCTTGCTGCGCTGATAAAGCAGTCAGCTGCACGCGATTGAGTTTTTTTGCCTTAGCTAGGGCCAGAGAAAGTTTTTCCTTGTTCACCGGTTTCAACAGGTAGTCAACCGCATTAGCATCAAATGCCTCGAGGGCATAATCGTTGTAGGCAGTACAAAATATGACCGCTGGGGCTTCGTCAAAAGAGGCTAAATGGCGCGCGGTCTGAAGCCCATCCATCACTGGCATACGGATATCCATCAACACGACATCGGGAAGCTGCTGGTTACACACAATAATGGCCTGCTCCCCATTTTCGGCTTCGACAACCGTGTCACAGTCCGGCTGCTGCCCCAACAATCGGGCTAACCGACTTCGCGCCAATGGCTCATCATCGACAATTAATACTCTCACAACGCTTTCTCCCGCCTCATCTCAACTTATTGGTTTGCCCCATTGTCGATCGGATAAAAAATGTGTGCCCGATATTCATTATTTTCAACCAGCGTACGCAAGCCAGCTTTTTGGCCGTAAAGGGCTTGCAACCGATGATGAATATTGTCCTGAGCCAAGCGGTTGCCCCCTTCCTCTGTCTGGGCCGAGGCCGGCAGCGGATTGCTGACTGTCAGAGTTAGCATCCCCTGATTTAGCTTAGCCTCGACAACAACTTCTCCACCTTGAGGCAGCTGCTGAATGCCATGATAGATAGCATTTTCCAACAGGGGCTGTAGTGACAAACTCGGTATCGGTAGGTTTTTGGGCACGCTGTCAACCCGCCAGGTCATTTTCAATCGGTCACCCATGCGCAATTTTTCAATCCGTGCATAGCGCCGACATAGCTCTAATTCATCGGCGAGTGTGACCTCTGTTTCGGTATCCGCGAGACTGGCTCGAAACAATCCCGCTAGATCTTCAACCGCCATTTCAGCGGCCTCTTGATCAACGGCGATCAAACTGGCGATAATGTTCATGCTATTGAAAAGAAAATGTGGCCGAATTCGAGACTGCAAGGCCTGTATCCGGGCCTGCAGCTCAGTCCGCTGTTTTTCTCGGAGTTGCTGGGTCAGATAGAAATAGCGCAGGGCTATGCCTGCCAGTACCGCACAAATCAAAACATGTGTTGCCAGCTGCAGCACATTAACGGACCAGTTGCCACTCTGACTAAATGCACCCTGCAACAACCATTGACCTGCCACACTGGTTGTCGCAACGACCACTACAATCAATGCATAACATAGTCCTGCCGCCCAAGGCATTGGCCAGTCAGCGAGCCGCGAACGCAGCAAGCACAACAACGCCGCACTCATTAAAAAAGCCCACTGTATAAATAGCGATGTTAACGCGAATGACTGCCAACTGAATTCTCGGAGTCCCGTTGCTGCGAGCTCCAGAACAATCGCTAGAAGCTCCGCAACCAACACCAGAAAGAGCACAGCCTGGGCATTGCACAAATCGGGCACAAAAAACTCTTCGGAGTGTCTGGATTCTGCGTTAGTCGTCATAACTTTCTGTATTTCGTGGCGTTAGCTCAACTATAGCAGGGAATCTGACGGCAGAGATGTGCGGTTTTGGCAATATTGAACTCAGGTACCCGAAGCGCACCGCAAAACTCCATCACCTTCTGCTATAATTTGCGTCTACTATCCACGATTAAAGCGACAGCATTTTATGACCGATCAGGATCCAGCCATTAAACCTTGGGGTGGGCGTTTTTCAGAACCCACCGACGCCTTTGTAGAACGCTTTACAGCCTCCGTCGAGTTTGACAAGCGCATGTATCATCACGATATCAATGGTTCATTAGCGCACGCGAAAATGCTCACCCACGTCGGCGTTCTGACAGAAGAGGAACACCAGCAAATTGTCGACGGTCTGGAAACTATTCGCAGTGAAGTCGAATTGGGGCAATTTCAATGGTCAGTTGCTCTCGAAGACGTGCACATGAATATAGAAGCACGTCTCACTGAAAAAATTGGTGTGACCGGTAAAAAGCTACATACCGGACGCTCTCGCAACGACCAGGTAGCAACCGATATCCGTCTTTACCTTCGGGATGAAATCGACAGCATCGCCGACGCCTTAACCTTTCTGCAGCGCGGGCTCATCGCCCTAGCCGCTCAGGAAACCGATACTATTATGCCGGGGTTTACCCACCTTCAAACTGCGCAGCCAGTAACATTTGGACATCACTTGCTGGCTTGGAATGAAATGCTGGAACGAGATTATGGTCGTTTGCTGGATTGTCGCAAGCGCGCTAATCAATCACCCCTAGGGGCGGCGGCTCTTGCCGGAACGACTTACCCTATAGACCGAGCTATGACCGCTGAATTATTGGGTTTTGACGCACCCACAGAAAACTCTCTCGACTCTGTCAGCGATCGTGATTTTGCCATTGAATTTACTGCTTTTGCCAGTTTAGTAATGACTCATCTTTCACGTTTTAGCGAAGAGCTGGTGTTGTGGACATCTGCACAATTCAACTTTATTGAATTGCCAGATCGTTTTTGCACCGGTTCATCGATAATGCCACAAAAGAAAAACCCCGATGTGCCTGAATTAGTCAGGGGCAAAGTAGGGCGGGTCAATGGCCACCTAATTTCACTACTCACCTTGATGAAATCCCAACCCTTGGCCTACAACAAGGATAATCAAGAAGACAAGGAACCACTGTTCGATACCATCGATACCATTAAAGATTGCCTTAAGGCCTATGGCGATATGGTACCGGCAATTAAGCCCAAAAGGGACGTGATGGAGGAAGCCGCTCGTCGCGGATTTTCTACCGCCACTGACCTGGCTGATTATCTGGTTCGCAAAGGTATCCCCTTTCGGGATGCCCATGAGATCGTTGGTAAATCAGTCGCCTACGGCATTGAACAGACCAAAGATTTATCGGAAATGTCGCTGCAAGAACTGCAGCAGTTCAGCACCAATATCAGCGATGATATTTTTGATGTACTCACGCTGCAGGGTTCGGTCGCCGCCCGCGATCATATTGGCGGAACGGCTCCAGTACAAGTAGCCGCCGCCGCACTCAGAGCCGAGAAACGATTGCAGCAACGCTGAAAACAGAATGAGCACCGGTGATGACCAGTCATGAAATATCTATTAGGTATTGATACCGGCGGTACTTTTACCGACTTTGTATTGCTGACCATTGGCGCCAATGGTCAGACCATTCGTATCCACAAATGCTTGTCTACACCAGCGGCGCCAGAAAACGCTATCTTGCAGGGTATTGACCAACTGGGTTTGACCGAAGCATCACGAAACGGCAACGTTGTTATCGTCCACGGATCAACCGTTGCCACCAATGCCGCACTTGAGGGCAAGGGGGTGCGCACCTTATTCATCACGAATCGCGGTTTCAAGGACATGCTCACGCTGGGCCGCCAGACTCGCCGCGAACTGTATAACTTGCAGCCTACCGCCATTACTGTTCCCGTACCCCAAGAACTGTGTCTAGAAACCGGGGGCCGTTTGAGTGCTTCAGGCGAACTAATTGACCCCTTAACCGAGCAGGACTTGGACGCACTTCGGCTTGCTATTGATACGCTCAAACCGCGGTCAGTGGCCATCAATTTACTCTTTTCATTTCTCGACGATCGTTATGAGAAAATCATCGAATCCATTGTCCCCGACCACATTTTCGCCACCCGCTCTTCCTTTGTACTGCCGGAGTATAAAGAATACGAACGCGGCATAGCGACATGGCTGAACGCCTGGTTGAGCCCGCTGGTGGAACACTACCTGCAACAGCTCAAGCTTACCCTGTCCCCTAGTCCCGTAACGGTTATGCAGTCCTCTGGTGGAACCATAGACGCTGACCAGGCTTCTTCCAGAGCCGTTAACATGCTGCTTTCAGGTCCCGCTGGCGGCCTAGCTGCGGCCAGATATATAGGTAATATTATTGATAGCAAGCGCCTACTTACATTCGATATGGGCGGCACCTCTACTGATGTTGCACTGCTTGATGGTGATATTAGGCTAACCAACGAAGGGCGTATCGGTAGCTACCCAGTAGCGGTCCCTATGGTAGACATGCACACCATTGGCGCTGGCGGAGGCTCGGTTGCCCGTATTGATTCAGGGGTGGTCTTGCAGGTTGGGCCTGAATCAGCCGGTGCCGATCCAGGTCCCGCCTGCTATGGTCTAGGCGGACAGGATCCCACGGTCACTGATGCAAATGCGGTCCTCGGGCGATTGCGACCTGATTCTTTTCTCGGCGGAGCAATGAGCCTCGATATTGATGCGGCCCGCACTGCGCTCTCGACCATTGCGGTGCCGATGAATATGAGTATTGAGGAGGCTGCTGAAGGTGTGTTGACCATCGCCAATGAACACATGACCCGGGCACTCAGGGTGATCTCGGTTCAGCGAGGTTACAATCCTGCTGATTTTCGTCTCTGCAGTTTTGGTGGTGCCGGCGGCTTACACGTTTGCGCATTAGCGGATAGCCTGCAAATGACCACCGCCGTGATTCCAGTCAATGGTGGTGTTCTGTCGGCTCTTGGTATGCTGGTTGCCCCTCGTGAGCGCCAACTGTCTCGCAGTCACAACGGCTTGTTAGACAACATCACCGCCACCGATATTGATCGAATTATCCAACAACTCACCGATAGCGGACGGCGGGAATTAGTTGCAGAAAATGTTTCAGAAGAGCTAATCCAGACTTCTGCCAGCCTCGACCTTCGCTATACCGGTCAATCATTTACCTTAAACATTCCCTGGACTCATCTCGGCGACGCTAGCGAGGCCTTTCACCGCGCTCATTTACAACGATACGGGCACCAAATGGAGCTGGCCGTTGAAATGGTAAACGTCCGAGTAGCGCTGAAAGCCTATACCGAAACCATCATGCTACCGCGACACGCAATGCAAACGTCTTCTCCCGAAGCCGTTGAATACGCGCTAATGTCTGGCTTCGAGCAGCGAGTTCCAGTTTACGAACGCAACAACCTGTGCCCGGGGTCGAAAATACAGGGCCCAGCACTGATTACGGAGGAGGTGTCGACGTCGTTGATTAATACAAACTGGTCCTGCGAAGTTGATCCTTACGGCAATTTATTGCTAAATCGATGAAACTTCGCCCAGACTAGACGATGTTCGCTGAGATCCTGTCGATAAACTGCGATGGCCGTCACTGTTAACACAATCACCGTTCCAGATTTTTTACCTATCTCTACTATCTCGCCTATACTCTGAGATATGCCTCCGTTAGAAGCCCTATCTTCTTCGATTGACCATGGAGTCGATCGCAAGACACTTAAAACCGTTAAGCAGCGCTTTCTTCAAGTCAATAACGCACGTTTGGCTAGAACTAAGTCAGCACTGGGGGCTCGGCAGCAAATATTCCTTGAGTTGCTGCCAATGATGTTTCATGTCAACCATCCCATGTTGCCAGGGTATGTTTCTCATCAAACGCCCTGCGGCCTGGATGGCTTCAACCCGACCAAAAAGGATGTTGAAAAAACACAGCGTTTATCTCGCAGTTTCACTTATCGTCGCCAACCTACCATGATACGTCGCATCAACGGCATTTTCCTGATGGGGTCGAGCGGCAGTGTTGCGCAATCAGAAAAATCAGATCTGGATATTTGGCTATGCCACCCTCCGATTAGTCCAGATGAAACGCTAGAACTCAAACAAAAGACGGAGGGTATCAGCCGTTGGGCAGCCACCGTTGGTCTGGAAGTCCACTTCTTTTTGATGGATGATGAAAAATTTCGATTGGGCGAGCGAGAGACACTCTCCACAGAAGACTGCGGCAGTAGCCAGCACTACTTGTTGTTGGATGAATTTTACCGCACAGGTTTGCTCATTGCCGGGCGTATTCCCATCTGGTGGCTTATTCCACCTGATGAAGAAAAGCACTATGAGCATTACGCAGAGACACTGCGCAAAAAACGTTTTGTTCGCGGTGACGAAACTCTCGACTTCGGCGGCGTAGGTCATATTCCCGCGGGAGAATTCATCGGTGCCGGAGTTTGGCAGCTTTACAAAGCCATTGACTCACCCTACAAGTCTGTCCTCAAGATTCTACTAACCGAAGTTTATGCCGCGGAATATCCTAATGTAGAACCCCTGAGTACTAGTTTCAAACGAGCAATTTATGATAATCAACTGGACATTGATGAACTCGACCCCTATGTCGTAGTTTACCGGAAACTGGAAAGCTACTTGCTGGCACGGGAAGAATTTCAACGCCTGGAATTGGTACGTCGCTGTTTCTATTTTAAAGTAGGAAAATCACTAACCCGATCGAATAAAGATACCGCGAAGTCGTGGCAACGACAATTGATGGAAAAACTGGTGGGCCAATGGAATTGGTCAGACGCAGATTTGTACCGTCTCGATGCGCGTAATACATGGAAAGTGGCTCAGGTTATTACTGAACAAAAACAAATTGTTCGTGAACTAACCAACAGCTATCGTTTTGTGCTGGAATTTGCCCGACGAACCCGTGCAACAGCAATGATTAATTCTCAGGAAATGACCATTCTAGGCCGCAAGCTGTATGCGGCATTCGAACGCAAAGCCGGCAAAATCGAATGGATAAATCCAGGCATTGCTGACAGCCTGATTGAAGATAAGCTGACGTTTTACCAAGTGCAAGAGCATCAGATAACTGACGCTAAAAACCAAAAAGTGTTTTGGGCAGTAACGACAGAAGAGATAAAGTCAGCGGACATTAGCGAAGATATACCCGTTCGCAAGGCTGATGAGCTGACCACTCTCATCGCCTGGTGCCACTTTAATAGTTTGTTAGATTCGACAACCCGCATCGCTATTGTTGAGGGCGACCATGAAGTCAGCGAATTCGAACTCCAAAGCATGGTACGTAGCCTTCGTCAAAATTCGGCAACTGCCAAACAATACGATAACAATGACGACGAAAAACCAGATCGTTTCAGCCAGCCCATGCGACCAATGCAGATACAGCTTTTTATCAATGTTGGGCTTGACCCCCTCGCTCATATACGGACCCAGGGAATAGAACGTCTTAGCGCCCAGACCGATAGCTTCGGCTACAGCGGATTGCGCGAAAACTTAGTGCTTAACGTTGAACAAGTTTTAGTCAACAGCTGGGGAGAAGTTAGCAGCCGACGCTACGATGGCGAGCATGCATTAATTAGATGTCTGAGTGACTATTTACAGATGCTACCACCTGGCAGCAGTAGCGCCCTGCCACAGCTCGATATTCGCTGTTTTTGTCTTACCCGAGCGAGTGCTATCAGATCGCGAGTGGAGGAGTTATTCCATGATATTACCGCTTGCTACTACACAGGGAACAGACCCGCTAATACTCGCTACATACTGGAAATTCAGCGCGAGTATTATGTAGTGCAGTTTGCTGACAATTATCCAACCATTGATCGGGTAGGAACTTTCGATGAGTTGCTAAGCTACCTGAGCAAGCCTCAAAAAAGTTATAGCCCTATTGTTTTAGATCGCTACTGCCTGAATAACTCGCCGTTGGCCGCAATCACTCAATTGTCGCGAGCAGGGAAAATTCATATTTTTTACCAACACCATAAATCCAATGCCGATATTTATATCCTCGATGAGAAGGGTTCGCTGCTGCATTACACAACACCTTTTTTCGATGAACGCAGTCTATTAGGTCCACTCGATCAGTTTATTCAATCTACACTTTTTAGACGTGCTAGTGAAAACCATGACGCTGAGGGCAGCTCACTTAATGCATTTAATAGTGACGATTTTACGGTCGAATATTATGAGATTACCCAAACAGTTAATGCCGTGAAGCTCATTCGTCGAGAAGCCGTGAAAGAAATTCATACGGGTAGTTTTTTCAATGTCCAAGCTATTGTCGACCAAGACATGAACGGCAACTCCCTGTGCAGCATTTATTGTGATCAGCAGGAGTTCAATGAACTGGAATTCGGTGATGAGCTATTCAATACGACCGCACGATTTATCCTCAGCCGTCGGGCCTCCCACCAACGTTATCCCTGTTACATCACTGATCTCGATCTCAGTCGCGCACACGCCGAACACTCAACTGGCGCGACCCAAACTATGCACTACCTGCAAGCCAAACAAAAACTAGAGTTAGCTCTCAACAAATCCCTGCTGCAACTCTAGGCGGAATCAAGTGCTACCACCAACGGGTTAAATTTTCATTGGGGATCACGCCGTCTGTCGGTATAATCCGCTACTAATATTCATTTGGAGCCCAATAATGCGCGCTGTACTGATCGCCACAATGGCTGGCACGCTATTGCTTTTGTCTGGCTGTGGCCAGAAAGGCCCTCTTTATATTCCACAACAAGCCATTCCTCAGGATAGTCAACCGAGTAAATCCAGCGAGGATAAGTCTGCGACGACGCAAACATCGCTAGACGACAGCAACTAAACGTCGTTGCGATGGAGCACCGAAAGTGAGTTCGCGAACTGGGTTCTTTACCGTAAACCCCAACATCAATATGCACTGACCAGGTTATAACAATGGATGCCTTCCAGTACCAAAATGGCCAATTACAGGCCGAAAACATTCCCCTTGCGGTTATAGCAGAACGCTTTGGCACACCGACTTATGTCTATTCACGGGGCTATCTGGAGCAGCAATTTTTATCCTATCAGCGTGCGTTGGCAGGTCGCCAACATATGATTTGTTACGCCGTTAAAGCCAACTCCAACATTGCAGTACTTAATGTATTGGCACGACTTGGCGCTGGTTTCGATATCGTTTCAGGGGGAGAGCTAGAGAGAGTCTTAGCTGCAGGCGGTGATCCTGCCAAGGTGGTTTTTTCCGGTGTGGCAAAAACACCAGCGGAAATGCGTCAAGCGCTAGAAGCCGGCATCCATTGTTTTAATCTTGAATCCGAATCTGAACTTGGCGTTTTACAGCAAGTTGCCGCTGACCTGGGTGTATCAGCTAGCATCTCAATTCGAGTAAATCCCGATGTAGATGCTAATACCCACCCTTATATTTCCACCGGCCTCAAGGAAAACAAATTTGGCATTGATATTGACCGTGCCCCGGCTGTCTATCGTCGGGCCAGAGATCTGAGTCATATCAACATTATTGGCGTCGATTGTCACATTGGCTCTCAATTAGTCGATACCACGCCCTTTCTCGATGCCCTCGATAGGCTGCTAAAATTAATCGATACGCTGGCGAATGACGGCATTCATATTAGCCATCTGGATTTAGGCGGGGGCCTCGGCGTTTGTTATACCGACGAACAACCACCCTCACCCGCCGAATACATTGAAAAAGTATTGACGCATATTGGTGATCGGGATATTACACTGGCCTTCGAACCGGGTCGTTCAATCTGCGCCAATGCCGGTGTCCTGCTGACCAAGGTCGAATATTTGAAGTGTAATCCCGAAAAGAATTTCGCCGTTATTGACGCCGCTATGAATGACATGATTCGACCCGCGCTCTATCAGGCATGGATGGACATCAAAGCCGTTTGTCCCCGCAAAAACGAGCCAACTAAAACTTGGGATATCGTTGGCCCAGTTTGCGAAACCGGTGATTTTCTGGGCAAGGATCGGCCGCTAGAGCTCCGAGAAGGAGACTTATTATCAGTTTCCTCCGCTGGGGCCTATGGATTTACCATGAGTTCCAACTACAATAGCCGCGTACGCGCTGCAGAAGTCATGGTAGATGGTGACGATGTGCACTTGATTCGCGCGCGCGAAACTGTTGCCGACCTGATGCAAGGTGAAGCGCTGCTTCCATAACTCCCCGTCGCGGGGAGCTGAGATTCAGCCTCGCCCACTACCGCATCGTCAATTTACGCGCTATCGGCGAAGCGCATAGTGGGAAACACCAATGTTATTACGTTTTACAAAAATGCAGGGGTTAGGCAATGATTTTGTCGTCCTGGACCTGGTGACCCAGCGGTTTAACTTGCAAGCCGAGCATGTCCGCAAATTGGCAGACCGTCATTTTGGTATAGGTTGCGACCAGTTGCTTGTGGTCGAAACACCGATGCAACCTGACGTCGACTTTCGCTATCGTATCTACAATGGCGACGGTAACGAAGTTGAGCAATGCGGCAATGGCGCACGCTGTTTTGCTAAGTTTGTAAGGGACAAAAAGCTCACTGGGAAAAATAAAATTCGCGTCGAAACTAACAGCGGCATTATCGAGCTGTCCGTCATGGAAGACCGGCAAATTCGCGTAAATATGGGCAAGCCACTATTAGAACCGGCAGATATACCCTTTACCGCCAGCAAAAGAGCAAATACCTACACGCTTCTTGTCGACGATGAAGAAGTCTCGATAAGTGCCGTCTCTATGGGTAACCCTCATGCGATAATAACGGTAGAGGATATCGACACGGCTCCAGTTTCTATACTTGGGCCAGCTATTGAGTGTCATACAGACTTTCCACAACGCGTGAATGTTGGCTTTATGCAAGTCGTGAGTCGCAAAGAGATAAACTTGCGAGTATTCGAACGTGGCGCTGGTGAAACTCTGGCCTGCGGCAGTGGCGCCTGTGCGGCGATGGTATCGGGACAATTACAGGGGCTATTAGACCCACAGATTACCGCCAATCTCTCGGGCGGCAGCTTGACGTTGGAGTGGCATGGCGAGGGTCATCCCGTTATGATGACCGGACCTGCAAGCAATGTGTTTGAAGGTCAGATAACACTGTAAGGGAATTTCATTTTACCAGATTGGTGGGGCTTCCCACCCACGGGGCACAGAAAGCAATGGCAGAGTTAGCCGAACATAGCAATGATCATGACATTACCGAAGAACAAGTTGCCCACTTTTTAAAGAGCCATTCAGGGTTCTTTCTCAAACATGATGATTTACTGGTAGATTTGACACTGGCACATGACAGTGGCCACGCGGTCTCCTTATTGGAACGTCAGGTGAGCTTGCTAAGAGAACGCAACGTCGATATGCGCGATCGCCTAAATAGCTTGTTAGATAGCGCAAAAACTAACGGTCATCTGTTCGAGAAAACGAAGCAGCTGGTATTGGCACTTATTGATGCACAAAGTCTCGACGCTATTGTCAACACCTTCAATCGAAGCTTACTCAGCGATTTTGTCGTTGATTTTTCGTCGATGACACTCTTCGGTGATGCGGCTCAACATGACTCAACCCTGTCGCGGATGGTACCCGTAGACACCGCCTACGCCACTATTCCCGGACTGCTGAAAAGTAATGGAACCACCGCGGGGGTATTGCGCCCGGAAGAATTGCAATTTTTGTTCTCCGAACAGGCCGATCAAATTAGCTCCGCCGCGGTAGTTGCCTTAAATCACACGAAACCTTTGGGAGTATTAGCCATCGGCAGCAAAGACCCCGATCATTTTAGCTCTGATATGGGAACGCTATTTTTGGAATATATTGCCGAAGTCCTTAATCGAGTATTACCGCAACATCTTCAACCCTGATCCAGCATGCCGTCGGAGCCAATCATGAGCAGCGACGATAGATGGCAGACCGCTATTGATAGTTTTTTAACCTATCAGGAAGTCGCTCGGCAATTATCTCCCCACACGTTGAGTAATTATCGTCGGGACCTGGAGAAGTTCGCCGACTACTGCCGCCACAGAGCAATTGTTGATCACCACCATGCACATAATAGCGATGTCCGTCAGTGGATAGCCCTCCTTCATCGCAACGGCCTTTCCGGAACTAGTTTGAGTCGATCGTTGTCATCTCTTCGAAGTTTCTACAAATACAGTAATAAACAAGGTGGCGACCATAACCCCGCTATTGGCATAAAAGCTCCCCGAGGTGAAAAGCGACTGCCGAAAACTCTGGATATCGACAGTATGCAACAGTTTCTGTCCATTGATGGCGACGATTGGCTAACCGTACGAGACCGCGCGATTCTGGAATTATTTTACTCATCGGGATTACGCCTTTCTGAACTGGTTGATATGGATACTGAAGACTTCGACCTGCAAAATGGACTCATAATTGTCACCGGCAAAGGTAGGAAAACCCGAACGTTGCCTGTAGGTAGTCACGCCATTGCAGCACTGAAAAATTGGTTCAGTGTTCGTAGCGACGCTCACCCGATCAACAATGCTGCCTTTGTCTCAGCCAAGGGTACCCGGCTTGGCCAACGAGGGATTCAGCAACGGCTTAAAAAATACAGTTTACAACAGGGGCTGGGACAAAAAATTCATCCCCATATGTTGCGCCATTCATTCGCCAGCCATATGCTGGAGTCCAGTGGTGATCTGCGAGCCGTTCAAGAATTACTCGGGCATGCAAATATCACTACCACACAAGTTTATACGCACCTGGACTTTCAGCATTTAGCAAAGGTATATGATACCGCGCACCCCCGTGCGGTGCGGAAGAAACCGAAAGAGAGTGCCCCTTAGTACCGACATTGATCAATGCACGTTTTTTGCTCATCGGTATTTAGCGCTAGCCAATAAAGAATTTATGGATACCGGTAATGAAACCCAACCCAATTAGCGTAGTTACATTTGATCTCGACGATACCTTATGGGCAGTGCGACCCGTATTGCTAAAAGCAGAATATATTGTTTTCGATTGGCTTGAGGAGTTTGCGCCTAAGCTGACCGATCGATTCACCGCTAAAAGCTTTATGAAGTGGCGCTGGGATATTTATGCAAATTATCCGGAGTTGGCTCATCAGATCTCCCAATTGCGGACTATCACTGTCCAGCTGGCACTCGAAGAGTCAGGCTATTCAACCGCTGAGGCAAAGACACTGGCCGATCAGGCTTTTGAGATATTCATAGAAGCTCGCCATCAGGTCCTGCCTTTTGAAACAGCCATACCGATGCTGGAAACATTAAAGCAGCACTATAGGTTAGGCGTTCTAACAAATGGCAATGCCGATATTTTTCGCTTGGCGTTGGGGCAATATTTTGAATTTTCATTCACCGCAGAGCAACTCAACGCCAGCAAGCCTCTACCCGAGCCTTTCTTGGCCGCGCAAGCCCATGCCGCCGTTAATGCCAGTGAAATTATTCACATCGGAGATAGTCTTGAACATGACGTTATTGGCGCTCTGGACGCAGGTCTGCATGCAATCTGGTTCAACCCCGACGACAAAGAAATTTCCGCCGATGTAACAGCAAAATATCACGTAAATTTTTATCAGGTGCAATGCCTATCAGACATACCTGCGGTGATTGATACCATCAATAAATCCCGGCTCCATAGCCGAGTAACTTCTCCCTGAGCCGGAGTGCCGATGTCTATTAGTAGCCGAGATTTCAATTTTTTTCTACCTTCATCTGCAGACTATAGGCCCACTGTAGCTATTAGCAGTTGTTTAGTCGGTCAGCCTGTTCGATACGATGGCACTGGCAAGTTACTGACAACAGCTAGCTATCTCGTCGACCAGTTAACCTTGATCGAAGTTTGCCCGGAGGTCGGAGCGGGTATGTCGGTGCCCCGGCCTCCAATTCAGTTAGTTGATAGCCGAGGTAGAATAGAAGCGATCGGCAGAGTAGACCCATCGCTGAAAGTTACCGCTGCGTTGAAGCAATTCAGTGTCAACAGTGCCGACTACTTAGCAACCATCATCGACGGCTATATTTTTAAAAGTCGCTCCCCTAGTTGCGGTGTAAACAGCACGCCAATTTATGCCAGTGATAAAAGCAGCGACAAGCCGATAAAACTTGGCAGCGGCTTGCAAGCCTATCGCATTCAAAAACAAATGCCATGGCTGCCACTAAGAGAAGAAACCGATCTGGAAAAAAGTCACCATTGCGGGCAATTTATTCTGCAGTGTCGAGTCCTTCATGACCTGCGAACAGCCAGCGAGGCAGTCTCTCTTCAAATACTACATCAGCACTATAGGCCGCTGATCGACAGCATGGATACCGACTCGCGACACGCATTAGAACGCTGGCAGCATAGCGAGGTTAAAGAAAAGTATTGGACGGTATTTATGACGGCTATGGGTCGACAGCTGGACAGTTGACTCATAACCGGAGTCGTGGGCAGCGGCTGCACCAACCACCCCTCACTGAAAGATGGCCGTTATCAACCGGTAAGCGACGTTTAGATAGCGTCTTCGTTAGTTTCGCCAGTGCGAATGCGGACGATATGCTCGAGAGGGGCAACAAATATTTTGCCATCGCCAATCTTGCCGCTGTTTGCTGCGCCACTGATAGCCTCAATCACTGTTTCTACCTGATCATCATTAATGGCAATTTCCAGTTTCACCTTCGGCAAAAAATCCACCACATACTCAGCTCCTCGATAGAGTTCAGTATGTCCTTTCTGCCGGCCAAAGCCTTTAACTTCGGTAGCGGTTATACCGGTTACACCTACTTCTGACAGGGCCTGGCGAACATCGTCCAGTTTAAAAGGCTTGATAACCGCGGTAATCAATTTCATTGCTAACTCTCCACAAACATCCAGCGACTTCAGATACTTAATACCCTTAAGTCGAACTCAAATTTCAATCAGACGTAAATTAGCTATGCGAGGAAGGAAAAGCAAGGATTAGGAACAAAAAACCCATGAATAGTTACCAAGCTGTCCATAAAGGGTCAAAGAAGCGGAAAAATAGTAGGCGGGGCCCGCAAAAAAAAAGGGCGCCCTCTGGGCGCCCTTTCTGATGGTAGACCTTAAGAGACAATTACTTAGAAGTGATGAACTCCGGATAGGCTTCCATACCACATTCTGAAAGATCGACACCTTCGTATTCTTCTTCCTCAGTCACCCGAATGCCAACCAGCGCTTTAATTACACCCCAGACAATCAGACTGGTACCAAACACCCAGACAAAGATCGTTGCAGCGCCAATCAACTGACCCGAAAAGCTGCTGTTTTCACCGTTGGTAATGGGCACTAGCAATAGACCTAACAAACCAACAACACCGTGAACAGAGATCGCTCCGACAGGATCATCAATTTTCAGTTTATCCAAGCTCAGTATCGAGAAGACCACCAAAACACCGCCGAAGGCGCCAAACAAGGTTGCTTGCAACGCTGTTGGCGTGGAAGGTTCTGCTGTGATCGCAACTAGACCCGCCAAAGCACCGTTCAGCGCCATGGTGAGGTCGGCTTTACCGAACAGCACTCTGGCAACAATCAGTGCGGCAACGAGGCCACCTGCCGCTGCAGCGTTGGTATTCATAAAGACTACCGCAACACTGTTGGCACTTTCAACACTCGCAGTGGCCAGTACTGAGCCACCGTTAAAGCCAAACCAACCCATCCATAGGATGAACGTACCGAGCGTTGCCAATGGCAAGTTTGCTCCGGGAATTGCGTTGGTTTGACCTTGTGGGCCGTATTTACCCTTACGAGCACCCAGCATAATAACACCAGCCAAAGCAGCAGAAGCACCCGCCAAGTGAACAATACCGGAACCGGCAAAGTCAGAGAACCCTAAGTCACCTAACGTATACATCCCAAATACAGCTTCACCACCCCAGGTCCACGCGCCTTCCATGGGATAAATAACCCCGGTCATTACGACCGCAAATGCTAAGAAAGCCCAAAGTTTCATACGCTCAGCAACAGCGCCGGAAACAATCGACATAGCCGTTGCTACGAAGACAACCTGGAAGAAAAAGTCAGCAGATGGTGCATAGGTTGCAGGCTCTTCAGCTCCGGTAACGCCGTCACCGACAATGCCGTCAAGGAAGAATGTGAGATCACCGCCACCGTACATAATCGAATAACCCACCACCATATACATGATGCAGGAAATCGAATAAAGAGCGACGTTTTTGGTCAGAATTTCAGTGGTATTTTTTGAGCGAACCAAACCGGCTTCTAACATTGAAAAGCCAGCGGCCATCCACATGACAAGTGCGCCACATATCAGGAAGTAAAATGTATCTAGTGCGTATTGTAATTGAAAAATTTCGTTTTCCATATCTAAGCCCTCCACAAGCCCAGCAAACTATTTATCAGATCCGAGTTCTTTTGATGAACACGGTATCTAAACTGCCTCTTCGCCAGTTTCTCCGGTGCGAATCCGAATAACTTGGTCGAGGGAAGAAACAAAGATTTTACCGTCACCGATTTTGCCGGTATTGGCCGCACTGGTGATGGCTTCGATTACTTGGTCAAGCGAAGCACTCGCAATAGCCACCTCAATTTTGACTTTCGGTAGAAAATCGACAACGTATTCAGCACCACGATACAACTCGGTGTGGCCTTTTTGACGCCCAAAACCTTTTACTTCGGTAACCGTAATACCCTGCACTCCGATTTCCGATAAGGACTCACGCACGTCATCCAACTTGAACGGTTTCACTATAGCCGTAACTAATTTCATCGGCTTTCTCCTGGATTAGTCATTGTGTGGTATCTCAATCGATTTTTTCGATACGCACGGTTGATAAAAAATCAGCCACACCGCAGTGCGGCTGAAAAAGTACTTTGTCAATGTCATCTAACAGGAAAACACGGGGGTGACAAAGCACAGGAAAGAGACCTGAAAATTAAAGATCAAACGTTTTGCTCAGCGAGAAAATTATCGCTTCGCTTTCCGTATCGTCACCATTTGAATCTGCTTGATCAGACAACTCTTCGCTGCTGAAAATGGCGGCAATTCCTAGGTCAAAGCCACCCACTTCTGCGCCGTAACCCAGTTCAATATAGTCACCCTCAGCTTCGTCGCCAAACTCGCCGTAAGTACCGTAGAAACCGTTGTGCTCAACGGTTACTTCCAAGAAGTCGTAGTCTGCAGGTTCGCCAAAACCGTCCCACTCACCGACGCTGTAACCAACGCTAATAAATTTCCAGCCCGCCGAGAAATTGAATTCCTCGTAGGTGTCATCAAATTCACCGGTGTAGTAATAACCGGTAAAGCCGGCGCTCAGTGATACTTCACCAACTTCCATGCCGTAGCCTGCGTAGATGTCGTACTCAAGACCATCACCAACATCTGCTGTCCAAGCTCCAGCATAAAAACCGCTTTGCTCAAAATCGATCCCGGCACTAGCAGAAGACTCTTTCTGCAAAATACCGCGGTAATAATACTCAGAGGCATAACCTACATTAGCAGAAAGATCAGCCATGGCAGGGGCAGCTATTCCAGCAAAAGCAGTAGCAGCCAGTACACTTGAAGCTATTAATTTTTTCATTGTTGTCGTCTCCAGATAGATAGTTTTTTTGTCGTTAAAGCTGATGTGTTCTATTCATTGTTTGATGAAAATAACACTTGCTGACAAATGAATAGCACAAGGCGTGCCAGAAAATTAAAATTGATTAAAAACAATAACTTAGGATATTTTATTGGTGAAAAGTTTGGATCGCCCCCGAAAAGTGCGACTAGATTAAGTGCACGCCGGACCGCCTGCACCATAATAGATCGCCACACTGATATTTTCGAAAACTCAGTTTTGATGAAGTACAAAAAGTGCAATTATATCAATAGGTTAAGAATATTCCCGTTGAGAAAAAACTAACTCGCTCAGGTACTAACTACAGCCAAACATTGGTCAATAGCGGCATATCAGTGCGAATCGATGCACCGTTGAGGGGCTCTGTATACTTATTGCGCAGTAGGACCCCTATTAAAATTTTCTGGTCTACGGCCAATCATTGCGTCACAGGCTATTAAACTAAGCTAAAATAGCCGCCTAACTTGGGAGAATCAATCTATGTATACAACCAATGAACTCGTAGATAGCCTTGTCGAAAAGGTGTCAGGTTTATTCGACAGCGCTGGCGATGCAGCAACTATTAAAGCGGAGATAGCGAACAACCT
>Ga0115561_1000915_pt1 | contig 21487 bp, 20 predicted proteins | sample COGITO_mtgs_1105_4_FD_87201 | JGI IMG/M metagenome (GOLD analysis project Ga0115561, IMG submission 87201) | Pelagic marine microbial communities from North Sea - COGITO_mtgs_110512 | ecosystem: Environmental > Aquatic > Marine > Epipelagic | place: Germany:Helgoland, sampling site Kabeltonne...
AGAAAAAGTTTGACAAAATAAACTTTTTCCAAAAGTAGTGTTTTGTCCTACTTTTTCCAAAAGTAGTGTTTTGTCCTACTTTTTCCAAAAGTAGTGTTTTGTCCTACTTTTTCCAAAAGTAGTTAGACAAAGGATTCTTTAATATGAATGAAAATTCTTTTCCCAGTATCAACGCAAGTTTTGAATAAACTTTTTATATTATCAATATTTGCTTGTGTTTCATCCGCAAAAACAACCCTTATAATAGAATGTTCATCGTGTGGATGTTTTTTAATAAAACCAACATAATTTAATATTTTCTTATCTTTGAAAAATATTTCATGTAAAAGATATTCAATAATTTTTCCAATGGTGTAACCATATCCTTTAAGGATAATATCAAAAGAGTATTTAATATTGATTTGGTCTGTTAAAATTTCAAATTTATCTTCTTCCATTTTTTTTCCAAATAATTCCAAAGAATTAAGTAATATATCACATGATTTTTTTAATAATTCTTCGTTTCTATCAATACCAACCGTTTCTACGACAAAATCAAAACTATCTTTTAAGAAATATCTTTTACTATTAAGGATATACCAATTTTTCTTTCTTTTTTGAATTTCATTTTGCGGTAACATTAATTTTTCTAATTTTTCTTCTTCGACTGACCATGCCTCTGTTTGTTTAACAGGGTCTTCTGTATTTTTGTATGCAGCTGTCGAACAAACATTATATTGTCCGCTTTCTTTTGCATTTGTTACAAATAATTTAGATTGAAACTTTAATTTTTGACCTTCTGTATTCTTCGAAATAGGGGGTTTTAATCTTGCAAATAATATATGTTGTTTTGTAATGCTAGATGGTGGGAATATCTTTTTTTTAAGTTCATCTGAAAATTTTCTATTTGTAGTAATATCTGTTATATCAAAATCTTCTGTTGTGATAAATTCTATTGATTCACTTTTATTTTCTTTATCTAAAGAAACGATTAAATTATCCACTGGTGTTTTATCAAAATCTTTAAGGTGGACAGGAATGCAGGCCAATCTTTGTTTTAAAATTTCATTAGTAAATGATGATGTATTTTCATAAATAATAATTGAATTTAATTTTTCATTTGAATCATTATATGGTTCTGTTTTAAAACCAATTGTATCAATATCACTTAACAATGTTCTCCTAATAGCATTAATAATGCTAACATTGCATCTTTCTATTCTAAAAGTATAAGCATCATTGTTTTCTTTTTGGTCTGAAATTTCGGGTAGTTGAAATTTACTTTCACTCATTTTATATATTATTACTAATTTATTTTATATATTTTTAAACTATAAAATATTTCAATTTAATATTTAATAAGTTAAATTGAAATATTCAAAAACTTTTGTAATAATAAATGAGTTACGTTTTATATTATAGTAAATATTGTGAAAATTGCAAAAAAATATTATATAAAGTTGGTAAAGATAAAGTCAAAGATGATATTCATTTTTTATGTATTGATAAAAGAAAAGTTACAAAAGGAAAAGTTTATATTGTTTTAAGCGATGGTAAAGAATTATTGATGCCTGATGAAATAAAAGAAGTTCCTGCTTTACTTTTATTAAATAGAGGTAACAGAATAATATATGGTAACGAAATTTTAGAATTATTTAATCCTATTTTAGAAAAAAATAATGTAACAAATCTTAATGGTGGAGAACCTTTAGCATTTTCTAATTATGAAATGAGTGCAACGTTATCTGACAATTATTCCTATTTAGACCAAAACCCAGATGATTTATCTACTAAAGGTGAAGGTGGATTAAGGCAAATGCACGCATTTGCAACATATAATTTAAAAGATGAGATTGAAACACCACCCGAAACATTTATTTCTGAAAAAATAAAATCAGGAAATGTTTCAAAATTACTAACCAAAATGCAAGAAGAAAGAAATGAAGAAATGAAAAATAAAAAAATGGTTGTATAATAGTTGTATAATGGTTGTATAATGGTTGCTTAATGGTTTATAATATAATATTATAATTATTTAAAAAAATAATTATAATATTATTAATTATATGGATAAAGATAAAAAGTTTATATATAAAACTTTTAACAATGAATTTTCATTATTTTTAAATTTTTTATTAGAAATTTTTGAAAATGACGATGAAATTAAAACATTTAATACTGTTATTAAAATGTTAATAAAATATAATCCAACAAAACTAATTTATTTATTTAATTATTATGTAACAAAACCGTATGATGATATTATACAAAAAGGTGATTTTGAATATTTTGAAAATAAAGATTATTCAACCGACTTTGTCGATTTAAAACAAAAAGCAGAATATGTTTTAAAAACATATGACATTTTAAGAGAAACCATTGCAAAAAAACCCATTGAAGACAAAAAAACAGCCATGAAATTTATTCAAAACTTGGCCGGATTATCAAAATTATACTATTCTTAAAATCGTAAATATTTTATAATTATAAATATCTGTAAATTAGTATTTAAATATTCCATTATAGATTAAAATATTATGAATACTGATGGACCACCAGATGAGTTAAAAAAAATTGTTAAAGATTTTATTACTGATATTCTGAATACTTTTCCAGAATATAAAGATAAATTCACTGATAATGAACTTGAATATTTAAAAAAAGACAGCAATGTTGAAAAACTAAAAGTAAGCTTTGATTATTTTAAAACAGTTTACCCAGAGAGATTTTTTGATATATTATATGAAAATGAAGAATTATTTACAGACAATATAAAAAATACAAAATTTTTTGCAAACATTGATTTCAAAGATATTTGGAAAGAAAATATAAGCGATAACACTAAAAATATTATATGGAAATATTTACAATTAATGTTGTTTTCTTTATCAAAAAACATAGATGGTGACACGTTTGGTGATACTGCAAAGATGTTTGAAGCTATTGATGAAGATGTATTAAAAAATAAATTAGAAGAAGTTATTTCATCTATGAATGATGTATTTGATATATCCAATAATCAATTTGAAGAAATGATGAATAGTATGAAAGAAAATATGCAAAACATGGATATGTCGGGAAACATGGATATGTCGGGAAACATGGATATGTTTGAAGAAATGATGAAAAAAATGCAAGAAAATATGAAAGGCAACATGGGTGGAAACATGGGTGGAAACATGGATATGTTTGAAGAAATGATGAAAAATATGCAAGGAAATGATGTTTCTGGAAATATGGATATGTTTGAAGAAATGATGAAAAATATGCAAGGAAATATGGATATTTCTGGTGACAACAAAAATATTCCAAATCCAGATGACATCCAAGACCATTTAAATTCTTTAATGGGTGGTAAAATTGGTAAATTGGCACAAGAAATTGCAGATGAAACAGCTTCGGAATTAGATATTGATACAGATAATATAAATGGTATTGGTGATATTTTTTCAAAATTATTCAAGAATCCCGGACAACTTATGAATATGATTAAAAAAGTTAGTTCAAAATTAGACCAAAAACTTAAATCTGGGGAAATAAAAGAGGCAGAATTAATGAAAGAAGCTAGCGAATTGGTTGAAAAAATGAAAAATACACCCGGAATGAAAGACATGGAAAAAATGCTAGGTAAAATGGGTATGGGTGGAAATGGTGGAAAAGTTAACATGAATATGTTCCAATCCATGATGAAAAGCAACATAAAAAAATCTTCCCAAAAAGAAAGAATGTTAAATAAATTAAAACAAAGAAAACAAGAAAAAGAACTTATGGAAAAAATAAAACAAGCACAACGAAAACCTTCGCAGCAAGATATGCAGGATTATGATGAATATATACAAAAAACATTTAAAGTTGACGAAACAAAAATTAAAAAAAGTAAAATAAAGAAAAAAAAGAAAAAAAAGAAAAAGAAAAATGCGTAATAAATTTCTAAATTAATAATTTGTTTATAATAATATATTTATATATATTATAATGACTTTAGGAAATAGCAAATCAAATGGTCGAAAAAGTGTTTCGAGAAGTGGCTCGAGAAGTGGCTCGAGAAGTGGCTCAAAACGCGGTTCAAGAAGTGGCACAAGAAGTGCATCGAGAAGTGGCTCAAAACGCGGTTCGAGAAGCGGAACAAGACGCGGTTCAAGAAGTGGCACAAGACGCGGTTCAAGAAGCGGTTCAAAAAGCGGTAATCGCAAAAAAAAGAAAACACATAAAAAAGCATCTATGAGTAAAAAAACAAAGGGCGTAAAAAAAATAATCAATAACTTAAAAAAATTTAAAACTACACAACAATTAGATAAAATGATTAAAAATTACGAGCAAAAAAAGTCCAAAGGTTCCAAGAGTTTGTTTTACTTAACTGATTATGATAAAAAAACTGGTAAATTTAAAGGAGACCAAGTGTCAATGAGCGAATTTATTAGACGAATAAAAAAAATAAATAAAGCTGATTTTATTAGACAATGTAAGGCTATTTCAAAAAATAAGAAAGGTGGACAATTTGGTGGTGGAATTTCGGCTAGTTTTTTCATGATGTTTATAAATATAACTTTAGCTATTGCAGTATTATATGTTCTTTGCACTGGTTCCGCAGCACAGGTGTCCATTGCAAGTGGTTTTGGTGCTTTAATACGTGGAAGTTGCAATTCTTTTTCAGAACTATCATTTAGATATATTGGTTTAGGTAACCCTATTTGCAATGCATGGAGTTCAGCGACAACCACTCTTTTACTTGGAGTTACTGGAAATCCAGCCGCATTGGCAAAAATAACAGGTTTAACAGTAATGATAATGAAATCACCACAGTGGGTCCCAAGACTTCACTGTGCATTTATGGTAAAAATTGCAGAAGTATGTGTTCTCGGTGACCTAATGGAAACAGAAGAATTAGACGTTCTCAAAAATATGTATACCCCATATGGTCGAAGACTTGGAGGAATCGAAGATGAAGGAGATGGACCAGAATTTGAAGTATTGGAAGACGAATAAACTTATATAATATTTATTTTATAATAAATACTATATATAACTTATTATGGAACAATTTTGGATTTATGACATATCTCAATTATTTAATTCAGAGAGAATTATGGAAATATGGCCTTATAGATATCTAACTATTGAAAGACAATACAATGCTATAACAAGAATTATTTTTTATTTAACTATTTTAGGATATTCCATTACTCAATCCTTTAATATGATTGTATCATCTGTAATTGTTATACTATTTTTCATTGTCTTGTATCATGTCCAAAGTAAAAAAAAAGAAGGTTTCGGCGATAAAATTGACTCTTCAGATTTTAAAAATATTATGAAAGATAATTACACATTCCCAACAAAAAAAAACCCTTTGATGAATGTTATGATGGATGATTATAAATATAACAATAAAAAAAAACCTGCAGCACCTTCATATAATGAATCTATTTTAAGAAATATTAATAGCACCGCACAAAAACCAGAATTATTAAATCAATTAACAGACCACGAAAAACTATATAGAGATTTAGGAGATAATTTAACATTTGAACACACCATGAGAAATTTTCATACTATGCCCAATACCACTATACCCAACAATCAAAGAAAGTTCGCTGATTTCTGTTATGGAAATATGGCGTCATGTAAAGATGGCGATGATGTCCAATGTAGCAAAAACATGCGACGTTTAGGCAACGCAATGTTTTAAACATGTTTTTTAAGTTTTTACAAAACTTCAAAAAAACATGTTTAAAACATTATTTATTTTTATTTATTTTATTTTATTTATTTTATTTTATTTATTTTATTTATTTTATTTTATTTATTTAATATTTTTAATATTTTTTTTATAGTTTTGTAAAAACTTTAAAAAAAATATAATAATACATATATACAAATGGCAAGTTTATATAATTTTTCTTTTGATAATTTAACAAGAATTGGAGACGATGTTTGTGGTTTATCTGAAAGAGATATCCAAAACAATAACTTCGGAACATACTCCACGCAAAACTATTTCGAAAAATTCTGCGGTATGAAACAACCCATTAAATTCGCCACAAAACAACCCAATGTTTTCTACAAAGGTGGTCACGGTGGTGCAGGTGGTTGTACTGTCGACAGCGACTCCAACTTACGCATTGGCTCCATTCAAACCAATCCAAAATGCCGCATCAGTCTCCACGAGAGACCTTTCAAAACGGTTCCTTACCTGGCCAAAGGTAGACCACAACCAGTTAAGGAATCGCGATTGCAACAAGGTGTATATGTTGGCGACAAAAAAAGTTGCAAAAACGTCACCGAAAAATCCTTTAGAACAACGGATATTGATTTAGTACCTTCTTTAAGAGAATCTATTCAAAACCCTGATTATTTGATTGAAGATTCCGCCAATAAAGGATGGGTGCGCGGAGGAATCCCATCCAGGGAAATCACAAGGGACAATGATTACTTTAACAGAAAATACAAGTAAATATTTAAAAAAATATTTAATATATATATATTATTTTTTAATATGTATATTATTTTTTAATATTTATATATTATATAATGGAAAACAAATCTGAAGAAAGTTATAAGAATTTGGAAGAAAAATTTAATAAAATGAGAACTTCTTTCGAAAATGGAAGTTTGAAGATACAAAATGTTTCTTTAGAAAAATGGATGGAACCATGGGAAGGACTCTTAAATCACGAAGAAGAAAATGGAAGATTACGCTATGCAATTAAAAATATGTTTCATATAGAAAAATATACATCTGAAGAATTAGAAAAAAAATGCAAAAAAGAGGGTATTGTGGAGGAAAACGACCGTGATAGGAAAAATAAATTACTAAAAGCATTTATTGATGCAGGACAATGGTGGGGGGGGGCAAGAAAATCACGCAGAAAATCACGCCGGAAAAAACGCAGAAAATCACGCCGGAAAAAACGCAGAAAAACAAAACGCCGGAAAAAACGCAGAAAATCACGCAGAAAAACACGCAGAAAAACAAAACGCAGAAAAACTAAAAATCATAAATAATGAAAACTATTTTATAATAAAAACAAAAATTTATTATTATAAAATGATGAAATACAATTTCGAATATAAATTAAATTATAGAGAGAATTTTGACAACAAAAACCAAAACACTTCGGATACTCTCTATAGAAAAGACATTATCCACGTTTTCAATATGCAAGATGATTTCAAAAACAACGAGGAAACATTTTTCAAGAAGTTATCAGATAACGCCAATGAAATTTATAAAGAGTTAAAAAATCATAAACAAATAGATAATATTTTAAACAAAATTGAGGAAACATTGAGAATACCTTTCAAAATGGAAAAGGACGTAATTTTCCTCTATTTATTTCGTTATGATTTGTTTTATTTATTCCATAAATGCTTACAAGATTTAAATCTTTATACTGAAATAACAGCGATAAATAATAATATACTTTTGGAAAACATTCGATAATTCTCTCCAAATTATTTTTATGATTTGAAAATTAAATATTATTTTATATTATAATATCAAATGGCATCTACAAGTTTAAAAAATTTACCAGGATTATATTGCAGGGAGACGAGTGCAAATAGACTGAATAGTGATTATTTAGTTTTTAAAAACAAAAAAATACCAAAAACATCTGCAATGCCTGATTTAGGTATAAATGTTGGTAATATGGCAGGTGGATATACGCATAATATATTGTCGAATAATACTGCCGATTTAGAAAGTTATCTTTTTGGGATAGGGACCAGTAATTTAGTAAAAACTTTTAATAAACCAAATCCAAAATTGAATCAACTGGACAATTTGAAATTCTTCGAAAAACCTGGATATAATATGCCTAATCCTCTTGTTGTCGAAAACAGACAAAGACCAACAGGACCTTTTTGTTAATTATTTTTAATGTTTTTTTACAGATAAAAACATTAAAAATAATTAAAAATAAAAATAAAAATATATCAAATTATATATCATATGTCAAACGTTATTAACAATTTTGAAATAACAAATGACTTTACAATTACAGATGGACCTGTTCAAGTTAAAACAAATGATACAACCGGTAGTTTAGATGTTAGTGGTAATATTAAAATTGGGTCTTCAACATCTGATAACGCGAAACTTATCGTAGAAAATGCAAATAATTCCATCATCGAATTAAAAGCAAATAATGCAAATAATTCCATTATTGAATTAAAAGCAAATAATGCAAATAACATTGTATCGACAAAATCAATTACTAATAAATCAGGTGTTTTAGAATTTACTTCAAACGCTTCTTTAAACACCTGCTTATATGAATTTAACGTTGGTGATAACGATTCCGTTGGTTTTATGAATTCTACTGGGAATAATAAACCTGGTATTGTTTTCGGTAAAGCTGACCCTGATAATTTAAGCGTCAATGATTACTCAAACGCACATATATTTTATAGCACGATTGATGGTAGTGCTTATAATGCTTTAAATTTAACTGGGGAGAAATTAATATTTAATACCTCTACTGACGACTTTTCAACGCTTTCACTTGCTATGATTATAGACCAAAGTGGCAATGTTGGTATGGGAACAAACCCAAAAGTTTCTTTAGATGTTGGAGGGACCGATGCTATTAGAATACCTTATGGGACAACTGCACAGAGACCACAAACAGATGCGAGTGGTTGTATCCGTTATAATACGGATACAAGTTCTTATGAAGGATTTGGTGCTGGAAGTACATGGGGGTCTCTCGGTGGTATAAAAGATGTAGACCAAGATACATATATTAGTGCAGAAAATTCAGCGGGAGCTGATAATGACCAACTAAAATTTTATACAGGTAATTCAGAAAAAATGATTATAGACCAAAGTGGCAACGTGGGTATCGGCACATCTTCGCCAATTTATCAGTTGCACGTCGTTGGGGGTGCACCCAACAAAGCACAAGTAGTCTTTTCGGGACACGACTACGGTTTATATATTAATACTACTATGAGGGACGACAAATATTGTGCCCGATTCGATGGCAACGGGCAGGTGGTGATGTATCTTAAATCCAGCGGTAACGTGGGTATCGGCACTTCTTCGCCCCAAGCAATGTTACATATCGAAAAGAACGGAGACCCAAGGATACGTGTTGTGGGTAAGGATGAAAACGACACAGCAGGAATAGATTTTTGTGAAAACAACAGCAATTTACAAGATGGTGGTGGGCTATTATATGACGGAGATAGCAATTTATTTAAATTACGAACATATGACAATAACACAGTACACGATGGACTTGTTTTTAAAAGAGGTATGGATAAAATATATTTTCCTAATGGCAACGTGGGCATCGGCACAACATCACCTGGTGATAAGTTGACAATATCTGGAAATGGAGCTTCTGGAACTGGTCGTATTCGTTTTGAAGATACTGATACGTCGGGAGATCCAAGAAATTGGTTTGTTGGCCCATACAGGGATGTCGAATCAGCATTTCAAATCATTCCATCAAGTGTCAAATTAGGTGGCACACCTGATGTGACGAAAGCCTTATGCATTAATTATAACGGAAATGTGGGCATCGGCACTACTTCGCCCCAAATTCTGGCGGCAGGATTACAAAGGGGGTTGCATATTAATTCAACTGCTGGTTCTTGGGAAACAAAAACAGGAATATTAATGTCAAACAATACGAGTAGTACTAATTCTACGCATGCTGCTATTTTTACAAATAGAGGTTCTTCGGGCACAACAACATCTGGTCTTTGGTTTGTTGTAAAACCTTTAGGGAGTTCCGGGTTTTCTAATCTTACAACATATACTAGGATGGTTATTAACAATGGTGGCAACGTGGGCATCGGGACGGATAATCCAAGTTATAAATTAGAAGTTGCTGGTCATATACTTGCTACGGATGGTTGGTTGTACACCACAGGCGATACTGGATGGTACAATAATACACATTCCGGAGGGTTGCATATGACCGACGAAAAAATAATTCGAACTTTGGACTCTACTGTATACATAAAAAAGAGTATTCTTGAAACTAGCGACCTATTATACTTACACTCCCATGGGACCGATAATGCCATGACAAGAATAAAGTTTGAATCACAGGGTGGTGGTAGTGGTGGTGTGGCCAGTTATATAAGTCAGGGGCGCACACCAGGTGGTGGATTGACCGGCCACGAATATGGTATTGGTATGGGGAGTGCTGGGACGACTTTATGGGTAACCAATGGAGGACATGTGGGTATCGGCACACATAATCCCAGTTATAAATTGGATGTTAATGGCACAATGAGGGTTACTGGCACAATGAGTGTTACTGGCACCATTACTGGTAATGTTAGTGGTGGTTCTGGATACGTTAGTAGCCCAGATGACAGAACCAACGTTCTTGGCATTTCATACGGATTGCGCTCCAAAATGGGACGTTATAGTCTCTCCTCCTCGTCAAACTTTACAGAAATGATAACGATGAACAGTTGGGGCACCAGTTCCGCAGGGTATGCATGTGCTTTGGGAATCCGAAAAAATAGCATAGCCATGAGATGTTATCATGCTACACAGTGGGGACTCCCCTTGAATTCATATGCTACTGTTGATATGGGCTCAACCGTAAGTGATTCACGAATAAAAAAAAATATAGAAATTGTTCCAGCTAACATAGCTTTAGAATTATTTAGAAAAATTCACGCGTATAGGTATGATTATATAAATACAGATGACGATGACGACGAACATACCGGAACAAGTTTTGGATATTTGGCACAAAATGTTAGAGAACATTATGAAGTCGCTACGAGATTATCATATGATGCCATTCCAAACGAACATAGAATTATAGAAAATCCACAGTGGACAGAAATACATGACAATTCAAACAATAAATTATTTAAATTAACAATACCAGATTTAAAAGAACCATCCGGAAATACACTTTATAAATTTAATCTTTTTTTTGATAATATCGATGAAAATTCGGAAGAATTACCCGAAAGACTTAATAATGTAAAATCTATGGAAAATGACCCATATTCATTTATTTTTGATGAAATAAAAAAATTACCAAAAACAGTATATATATATGGTAAATACGTAAATAATTTCCACAGAGTTTTTAAGAAAAAATTACACTCCCTTCATTATGCTACAACAAAGGATATCGATAGGATACAACAAGAAGAAAAAGCAAAACTAGCGACAACAGAAGCAAAACTAGCAACAACAGAAGCAAAACTAGCAACAACAGAAGCAAAACTAGCGACAACAGAAACAGAAATAGCAACATTGAAAAATAACGATACCGTTTTATTAAATAAAATAGCAACTTTAGAATCAAATTTTTATAATTTACAACAACAAGTGCAAGCTTTAATAAACAACCAATAAAGCAACCAATAAAGCAACCAATAAAGCAACCAATAAAGCAACCAATAAAGCAACCAATAATCTTAATTTTTATTTTATGTTTTTTATATTTTTTGAAAAAAAATATAAAAAATATAAAATAAAAATTAAAAATATTTATATAATTTAAGTATGGCATTCACAAGATATAATTATGATTCATGTAGGGTAAAAAAAAATCTTCAACAAGCAACAGGACCAGGCAGATATATTTTAAATGTCCCGGGTAATGCAGGAGACAAACCAAATGTATTTAATGATCCACAACTTCGCATGCAAAAGTGGGGTGGTAATTTACTGGGTGTTTATAACGGTCATCCAATCGATATTGACAGTGATTTAAAGAATGTAGGAAGAAAGTTAAAAAAGTTTTGCAACGATGAGAAATTTCCACAAAAAACAGTGAAAACATATAATGTGAATTATAAAAGTAATAATACGAGTTTTACGGATCAGACAAGAGCAACTCATCCATCTTGGTTATATAGAGATTTAGAACAAAATCATACATATCCATTACTTTTAGACCCACAAGAAAATGTTTGCAAACGTTTCCAAAATAATCTTAATACAAGATTGCTTGAACGAGATAATTACACACCTGATTTCCCATCTTCAACACTTATTGATAATTAATTTTTTTTTATACTTTTTATATTTTTTTATATTTTTCAAAAAATATAAAAAAATATAAAAAGTATAAAAAAAAAAAAAAAAAAAAAAAAAAAAAAAAAAAAAAAAAAAAAAAAAAAAAAAAAAAAAATAAAAAAAGTATAAAAAAAAATAAAAAAAGTATAAAAAAAAATATAAAAAGTATAAAAAAAAATATAAAAAGTATAAAAAAAAATATAAAAATTTAAAAAATTTAAAAAGTATATATATATAATAATGGCACAAGTAGCAATTCCTTTAGCAGCATTAGGCATGATGTATATTTTATCAAATCAAAAAAAAGAAAGTTCGAATTTAAAAGAAGCTTTTAACAAAATGCACAGACCATCCAAATTACCAAATATGAATAAACCAGTAAAAAATTATCCTATTTTAGACAGAAAAGAATTAGAAAAAAATGTTAATGATTATGCTGGTAAGAAAAATACAGCAGATAACTATTACAACCCGGGTAATTATGAAACTTTACAAATGTCAAATAAAGAACAGCAACAGTCATTCAATTCTTTAACAGGTGAAGAAATGAGATTAGGTGAAATAACACATAACAATCAAGTTCCTTATTTTGGTTCGAGTGTAACTCAATCAACAACCGGAAATAATGAAAGTATTTTAGATAAATATACCGGTTCAGGAACACAAGATATAGCAAAACAAGGACAAGCACCACTTTTCAAACCTAAAAAAAATATGAATTGGTCGCATGGTATGCCATCTACAAGTGATTTTATACAAAAAAGAATGAGAGGCAATATATCGCAAAAAATGAATAATACAAAACCATGGGAAGAAATACGTGTAGGACCTGGATTAAACAAAGGTTACTCAAACGCCGGACAGGGTGGATTTAATTCCGGAATGGAAGCGCGAGACAATTGGAGACCCAAAACCGTCGATGAATTAAGAACATCCACAAACCCGAAAGTAGTCTATTCAGGACAAACACTCGGTGCATATAAACCAAATAAGTCTGGTGTTCATGGTAGAGTTGAAAAAAATAGACCCGACACATACTTTGTTAATAGCGAAGACCGTTGGCTTACAACTACCGGTGCAGAAAAAGCACAAAAAGCAAGAGGAACTATTACACTCAAACCTGAAAATAGAGCCTACCAAACAAGGGAATATTATGGTAATGGTGTCCCGGATGGCAATGGAACCTATGTTAAACAGAACTACCAACGCTCCGAAAAACCACAATTCAAATCTCTTAATATGGGCGTAGCCACTGATAAAGATGGCTGGAACGTTAAAGGTAAAGATATGAGAGAAATACAACAAGAAGGTTATCGTCCTTTAGCAAATGCCAGAAATTTAACAAAACAACAGAAAGAACTTGGTCCGGTTGCAAGAGGATTTAAGGCAATGGTCACACCTATTTTAGATGTTTTGAGACCATCCAGAAAACAAAATGTTGTAGGTAATATGAGACCGATGGGAAATGCCCATAATAAAAATAGTGTTAGTCATAATGTTATCTGGAACCCTGCTGATAAACTTAAAACAACAATTAAAGAACAAACAATTAGGAACGATTATGTTACACAGGGTGGTAAAAACTATAATGGTGCTCACATCACAGCAAAACATACACCTGTTAACCAGAATAGAGATAGTACTACTGTTCCATACACAGGGTCTTCGTCAGCAAATCAACCAAACGCGCGCGTATACGATGCAGAATACAATGCAGAACTCAATCCAAATAAGGAACAACTATCGAAAGTCAACCGATTTAACCAGGGTAATAGTTCCTTATTTTCAGCGACACAAAATATGTGTAATCTTACTAATAAAGCGGTTATACCCGACCAACTTAATCCAAACTTTACAAAAAGAAATGCTAATACTGGAAATATTGGTGCAATGTCTGGAAAAAATGTTAGAGAAAACGCTATATCATGTGGTAGAAATCAACCTGATGTATTGAATGCTTTCAATCAAAATCCATATTCCAAACCATTAAATAGTATAGCTTAATTATATTTTTTTATATTTTTTTATATTTTTTTATATTTTTTTATATTTTTTTATATTTTTTTATATTTTATTTTTTCTAGAAAAAATAAAATATAAAAAAATATAAAAAAATATAAAAGTTTAAAACGGTTACATAAATTAATTTAAATGAATATAATAATTAAAAATAAAGATGTATTAGATAACAAAGTAAAAAAAATAGATATACATAAAAAATTAAAAAAAAAATTAGATTATTTTATTGAAAATCATAAAATACCACATATTATATTTTATGGAAATTGTGGAACAGGGAAAAGATATATATTAAATTACTTTATTAATAAAATTTATGATAATGATAATAATAAAATAAAAGAATATGTGATGTATGTTAATTGTGCACATTGCAAGGGGATTAGATTTATAAGGGATGACATAAAATTTTTCGCAAAAAGAAATATGCAGAATAACAATGGTAAAATTTTTAAAAGTATTATTTTATTTAACGCAGAAAAATTAACAACCGATGCACAATCTGCTTTAAGAAGGTGTATTGAAAATTTTAGTCATAATACTCGTTTTTTTATAGTTATTGAAAATATCGATAATTTATTAAATCCAATATTATCAAGATTTTGTAATATATATATTCCATATCCAAAAATAGAAAATAAGAAAAAAAATTTATTTAAAATAAAAGAAAAAAATGATATTGAAATAAATTTTAATAAAAAGAGAGAATTATGGTTAAAAAAAAAAATATCAAATAAAAAAACATTTAGCAATTTAATTAATTTAACTGATTTTATAAATGAGCTATATAATAAAGGTTTTTATGCTTTAGATATAATAAAATTTATAGAAAAATCTGAAAACGATGATAAATATAAATTTTTACTTTATTTTGATAAAATTAGAAAAGAATTTAGAAATGAAAAAAATTTAATGTTTATTTATTGTTATATATTTTTTATGCGGAAAAACATTAATTTAGAAAATATATTAACAATGTAAAAAATGGACGATTATAACCTTAATGTTTTATCTGAAGCAAAGAACGAATATTCTTCACGTTTAATTAATATATTATCGCCATTAGTTATTCAAGGTATTAAATCTATTTTTAACGAAGCACTCGATTTATGTATTCAAAATGAAGAGGGAGATAAATATTTAATGACTTTTCAAAATTTTCTTTCAAGGGTTCCGCGTTGGAATACGAATATAATTACAGAGGAAAAAAATAGAATAATAAAAGAAAGTAAATGTAATTATTTAGAAGATTTATTAACATGTGTTCATATAACTCAAGTTAAAATTCTAACCAGTATTCGAGTTTCAAATAATCAAAAAAAAATAGATATTGATATTCCTAGTTTAAATGATTTTATTCATAATGTTTATATTAATTTTTCTAGAAAATTATATAGTAATATTTATTTATTTGAAAAGGACATCATGCCTTTAGATTATCAAAAAAATATGAGAGAATGTGATATTTTATGTAGAGAATCTATTTTAAATGTAATTAGAGAATCTATGCCCATTGAAAATATTTTAAGAGCATATATGGATGAAACAATTCATGAAGAAATAATCGAAGAAACACTGGAAAAACAAGTAGATAATGAAGAAGCCGAAGATATGTTAGAAGAAGTAAAGAAGAATTTAGAAAAATCCAGTGAAACAACTATTAATAAAATAGATAATGAAATTAATATTGAATCACCTGAATTAAAGAAAAACGAAGAAACGAAAGAAGCCGATGCCGCCAAAGAAGCCGCAGCCAAAGAAGCCGCTGAAGCCGCCGATGCCGCTGAAGCAGCCGAAGCAAAACAGACAAAAATAGCGGAACAAACAATAAAAGAATTAGATGAAAGTGTTAAAAATGAAATAAAAGAAGAAGCTGAAAAAAATATTGAAAACGAAATAAAAAATGATAAATTATTTTCTAGCAATGAAACAACTGAAGATACAAACACGATAAAACCAGATAAAAAAACAGTTATTTCTTTTAATGATGATGATGATGTATTGGATATGGGAACAAATAAGTCATCAGTGGTGCATGCTCCAAAAACAGAAAAAAGATTAGAAGAAATTAGTAGAATCGCAAATGAAAAAAGAAAAGAAGAGGAAGAAGATGATTTTGATGATGATTTTGATGATGGACCATTAACAATTTCAAGTGAAAATGTTACTTTAGATATAGCCGATTTACAAGATATTAGCCCAACAAAAAAAATGAACAAAGAAACTCTTTTAGGTGATATTGAAGTTTTATCTTAATTCGTTATAAATAGTATGTTTTAAAATATTATTTATATAAAATGACATTTTTTAATGGATTAATAATAAGTTCTCTTTTTTTAGTTATAAAATTTATCGAAATTAGGTTTATAACAAAAAAAGAAGTTCCACCGAAAATTTTATTAAGAGATTCAGTTGTTGTTTATATCTCGGTTATATTGGGATATTACTTATTGTCACAATTTGGAAGTGATTCACCACTTAATAAAAAAATTGTTGAAGTATTTACAGATTCACCTACCTTTTAAAAATTTTAAATATATGATGGCATTTTTTCAACATTAATTATTGGTGCTTTTTTTCCAATTTTTTTTTTACTGCTAATAAATTTTTGAAATAAAGGTCTCGTTAATTGGGATTCAGGTGTATTTTTTGTGCATTTTCTTGTAATCATTTTATATAATTTAAAATCTGGATATCTTTCCTCACCATTTTTTTTATATAAAATATTTTTATTATTATCATCCGTTATCCAATCTGTTATTAATTTTATCAATGATTTATTACTGTCGTTTTCGACATCTTCAACATAATGGTCATATAAAGAACAACCTAACCTCGTTAAATCAAAAGCTTTATTTGGTTTAATTTCTTTTTTATTTTTATTTCTAAAAACCGAAAAATTATATTGACCCGATGCTTCACCTTTATTATAAAAACAATCACTAGATATTTGTTTATCCTTGAATTTATAAATAGCTCTTCCAAAATCAATTATTTTATATATTTTTCCATAAGTTGGAACTCTATAATATTTATCATTGTAATAATAATTTATATATTGCTTTTCGGTTTTTTGAAACATAATATTATTTGTATGTAAGTCATTGTGTGTAAAATCAAACATTTTTTGATAAACTATTAAAGTCATTATTACTTGAAACAAACAAGAAATTACCTCTCTATCTTTAATTTCTGTTTCTTCTAACAAATAATCCATTGTATTATCTAATTTCTCCAAACATATTACTTGACATGGAAAATTAAAAATGTTTGCATATACATTTGTTAATTCATTTGTTATATCTGAAAATTCGTCATCTTCTTCTTCGTCCTCTTCGTCCTCTTCATTGCTGGTATCTGAAATACGTGAGGAACATTCACTATTTGTTTTATTATCTGAAACATTTTCTATTTCATTTTCTCGTTTATAATCAATATTTGTTATTTTAATATCATTTAAAAATAAATTATGTTTTTCAATGTTTTCCTTTGTTAATTCTTCAAATACCCCATCATAAATATCATTATCAATACTTTCTATTTTTATTTCCTCATTATTTCCTATATCTATTTTTGTTCTATTTTTTCTTGTATCGTCATCCATTAATTCCTCGTTTATTTCATCGGTTCTAAATAAAATATTTCTATTTTTATGAAAATAATCATAATCATATAAATATTCCAATTCATCGGTTATATCAAATTTAAAATTTTCTTTTATTCCTAAAAAAGAACCATAAAAATCTATACCATGTATAAATTTATATGTATTTAATAATTGACTGGTTAAATATGAAAAAAATGAATCAATATACGCGGAATTATCATGACAATTAAATTTTTTTAAAATATTTTTACTATTTAATTTAGGAAGATTATGGATAATATTTTGCGATATATCTTTATATTTTCCAGCCATGTATTTGCTTGGGTCAATTAAAGGAGAGTATTTAAAAAAAGCATCTTTTGAATGATTTGTATTATTTGCATCATTTGCTTCAACTAATATCTTAAATTTATTTTCACTTTCTTGATTTTTTATTTTTTTTATTGAATATTTATTATTTAAATTTATTTTATTATCATTTGTTTCGTTAAGAGAGAAAAATCTTGAATATATTGGAATATAATTTTGCATTTCCGTTATACGATTTTCCGAATTATCTAAAAAAAATTTAAATAATTCTTTATTATTATTTTTTTTATAAAAAATATCAAACATTATGTTTTATTTTATTAATATTTTTTTTTGTTTTTAACTTAAAAAAATATTAAAAACAAAAAACTTGAATTTTTAATACTTGCGTCTTTTACAATATATAATTTACTTTTTAAATAATATATGAATTTAGAATTGAAAAAATTTGATATGAGAAAAATTAGTTTTGACCCTAATTCAACACAAGGCCCTGTAATTGTTTTAATTGGAAGACGTGATACGGGTAAAAGTTTTTTAGTAAGGGATTTGCTTTATTATCATCAGGATATTCCAATTGGGACTGTCATTTCGGGAACTGAAGCTGGTAATGGTTTCTATGGAGAATTAGTGCCTAAATTATTTATTCATGATGAATACAATAGTGCTATTATTGAAAATATATTAAAAAGACAAAGAATTGTATTAAAACAAATAAAAAAAGAAAAAATAGCGTATGGTAAATCGAACATAGATGCAAGGGCTTTTGTTATTTTAGATGATTGTTTATATGATAATAGTTGGAGTCGCGAAAAAGTCATGCGATTATTATTTATGAATGGAAGACATTGGAAAATTATGCTCGTTATTACAATGCAGTATCCTTTAGGTGTTCCTCCAAATCTTCGAACTAATATTGACTATACATTTATTTTAAGAGAACCATATTTAACAAATAGAAAACGTATATATGAAAATTATGCTGGTATGTTTTCTACGTTTGAATCATTTTGTCAGGTAATGGACCAGTGCACTGAAAATTATGAATGTCTTGTAATTTCAAATAATGCAAAATCTAATAAGTTGGAAGACCAAATTTTTTGGTATAAAGCCACATCGCACAATAAATTTCGTTTAGGTTCAAAAGAATTTTGGGAAATGTCCAAAGACCTAAATTCTGACGATGAAGAAGAACAATATGACCCAAAAGCTATGAAAAAGGGGCCACAAATTAACGTTAAAAAAAATAAATGGTAAATTTTTAAAATAGCCATATAAATCACAATGGATATTGTTTATACTTATTGTAACAGAAATATTCTTTTTTCAATAAATATTTTATTATTAGAAAAAAATATGCCATGGGTTAGAAATATATTTTTAGTTACAAAATATCAAAGAATAAATGCTTTAAAAAGAGAATTAAAAAATTTAAAATATTCTTTCAGAAAAAAATGCAAAATCATACGACATACAGAAATAATACCAAAAAAGTATTTACCAACAAAAAAAGATAACTCCGCACCAAAAATAATTGAATGTTATTTACATAATATTAAAGGATTAAGTGAAAATTATTGTTATTTTAATGACGACACCTTTGTTATAAAACCTATTAAGGAAAGTGATATTATGGGTAAAGCATTTTGTATTCCTTATGATTTCAAAAAGGTCAATCATTATAATAGAAAAAAATGGGGAATGCCATACTGGTGTGCAAATTTATTATCTTCAAAAATTTATAAAAAAATAACAGGAGAAAAAATGATTTATATGGATACACATCAAATATGTCCATTAAAGAAAAGTTCAAGTGAAAAAGTATTCGATTTAGCCAAAAAATCTATAGAAAATTCGATTGAAAAAAATATAAAAAGTGGGAAAGATTGTAGATTAATCGCAGCGAGATTTACATTATTATCAATGAATTATGCAATATATGCAGGTAAATTAAAACCTAGTGATAATAAAAAAGAATATAGATATTTAAATGCAGGGTTGTATATGGAAAAAAATAATATAAAACCTTTTACTGATGTTTTAAAAAATAATAATATATATTTTATTTGTGTAAATAATTGTTGTGGAAAAAAATATAATAAAAAAATAATAAGTTTTTTTCAAAATTATTTTTAGTTTTCATTTTTTAATGTTTTATAAAACATTAAAAAAATATTAAAAAATTCTAATCCCTCGTCCCATCTTCATTAAATTTACGCTTACTTTTATCCCTCTTTGTATTAACAATATTTTCACCTTCAAATAATTCTTTTTGAATATCAGCAGTTGTAATTTCTTCCTTTAATCCAAATGATTCTTCAATGGTATTGTTAATACCAACAAGATTACCATTCTCATCAATATTTTGCGTTAATTTATTTCCAGTTTTTTCAGCCAATTTAATATTTTTCTTTATTGCTTTTTCCTTTGTCTCTCTCACTCTTTTATCAAATTCCACTTTAGCATATTCCTCATTCTTTATTTTTTCACTCATTAATTGGTTTAATTGTTCTTCGAGATACTCAACCCTTCCTGTTTTATAAGCATCTGGCTCCCATGGCATCCACATTCCAACCGGACCGACAAAAACATTATGGTTTGGGTCTACCTCGCGCAGCAACTTACAGCGAAGTTCTGCCTCACCCTGTGTAGAATAAGAACCTCTAATTTTAATACCTCGTGTACTTGTTTGGAAATTTTGAGCTTCCGAAAAATCATTTTCTAATCTTTCCTCATTTGCATCAACGAAATTTTTATAAGCATCTTTAACGTAATTAGAGTCAAAAGTTTCACTTTCACTCTTAAGATATTCATTAAAATCTTCCGTTAATTTTTCAAATTTCAAATTATATTTATAGCCTATAAAATTTAAAAATTGAGTAAATTTCTTTACAGATTTTGTCATATCAAAATCTTTTAGGAATTCTTCAAAATAAAAGTGTTCTTTTTGTTTCAAGACATTTTCCGGTGAAATAAAAGAAACACAAACAAACTTTTGTCCAGAAATTGGTTTATCTTCTTCGAGTAAATCTACATATTTTGGGTTTTCACTACCGTCATCACAGGTTTTTCTTGTAAAATTCATATCCGTACTCATATATATTTATTACTATTTTTACTATTTAAGTTTTTTTGTAACTATATTATTTTTTTCTAATTTATTATTATAAATATGTTTGAAAATTTAATGGCATCTTTAGATTTAGGAGAATTAATGCGACGAGCAGTAAAATACATTGTTGAAGGTATCATGGTTGCTATTGCCGCTTATGCTATCCCAAAGAAATCACTCAATCTTGAAGAAGTTCTTCTTATTGCATTAACCGCTGCCGCTACATTCTCCATCCTCGACACATATGTTCCTTCCATGGCTGTCTCCGCCAGGTCAGGTGCCGGTTTTGGTATTGGTGCTAATCTTGTTGGTTTCCCGGGTGGATTATAAACTTTTTAGAAAAAAGTTTTGACAAAAAACAAACTTTTTAGAAAAAAGTTTTGACAAAAAACAAACTTTTTAGAAAAAAGTTTTGACAAAAAACAAACTTTTTAGAAAAAAGTTTTGACAA